>Ga0129306_1000297_pt1 | contig 84272 bp, 71 predicted proteins | sample P827metagenome_FD_94438 | JGI IMG/M metagenome (GOLD analysis project Ga0129306, IMG submission 94438) | Capybara group fecal microbial communities from Wisconsin, USA - P827 metagenome | ecosystem: Host-associated > Mammals > Digestive system > Large intestine > Fecal | place: USA: Wisconsin...
GACGATGAAGGAACTGAAGGGCACAGGCTGCTACTGTGTGAACTACAAGGAGAAGTGGGAGGATGGTCAGGAGCACTTCGAAGAGATGGAGATCGTCTGCCAGAAACTCGAGAACGGTCCCGTTGCTTTTGAGAATCCCTGGAAGTGAGCTTAAGCGAGTGAAGAGTGAAGCTTGCTTCAACTCTTCCGAGCGCAGGCGAACTCGACGTGAAACGTCAAGTAGGCGATTAAACGAGTGAAGAGCCCCCGCCAAAGTCATTTTGGCGGGGATTTTTTTGGATTTTCGCTCACTAATTCGTACCTTTGTCGCCGAAAGATGGAATCATTGAAGGAGAAGACGGCAAAGGGCCTCTTTTGGGGCGGCATGAACAATGGCATCCAGCAATTGCTCGGCTTCGTCTTTGGTATCATCATGGGGCGGCTGCTCAACCCCGATGACTATGGTCTGATCGCTATGATCACCATCTTCTCGCTAATTGCCACAGCCTTGCAGAACAGCGGTTTCTCCACGGCCCTCGTGAACCAGAAGGAACCCAAGGCCAGCGACTATAACTCCGTGTTTTGGTTTAATATCCTGATGGGTGGCGCCATCTATACCATCCTGTTCCTGGCGGCTCCGTTCATCGCCGACTACTACGACGAACCTCGGTTAGTGAGTCTCTGTCGCTATGCGTTTATCGGACTGTTGTTCTCCTGTTCGGGTGTGGCTCAGGCGGCTTACCTCTTTAAGAATCTGCGCGCGAAGCAGTTGGCAAAGGCAAGCATCATCGCTACTCTTATTTCAAGTGTCGTGGCAGTGATCTTGGCCTGGCAGGGTTTCTCCTACTGGAGTCTTGCCACGCAGACCAACCTTTTCATCCTGATCTCGACCTTGCTGCGCTGGCACTACAGTGACTGGCGTCCCACGCTTCATATCGACTTCTCGTTTATCAAGAAGGCCTTCCCCTTCAGTGTGAAGATCCTGATCAGTGACGTGCTTACCCATGTGAACAATAACGTGATGAACATCTTGTTAGGTCGCTACTATTCTGCCTATGACACGGGTAACTATCACCAGGCCTACCAGTGGAACAACAAGTGTACGTCACTGATCCAGGGGATGGTGAAGCAGGTGGACCAGGCGGTGCTTGTCAGTGTGCGCGACGACCATGAACGGCAATTGGCGGTGCTCCGTAAACTCGTTCGCTTTGCCGCCTTTATCTCGTTTCCGTTGCTGTTGGGCTTCGGCATCGTGGCGAAGGAGTTTATCGTATTGGCCATCGGTGAGAAGTGGCTCGTCTCTGCCCAGTATCTGCAGTGGCTCTGTATCTGTGGGGCGGTGGCTCCCATCAGTGTGCTACTGGCAGACCTCGTGATCAGCAAGGGGAAGAGTGGTACGTTTATGGGTTGCACCTTGACCCTTGGACTACTGGAAATCATAGCCATGCTTGTGCTCTATCCCTATGGCATTGACGTGATGGTGAAGACGTATGTGGCCATCAACCTCGTGTGGCTCTTCGTGTGGTTTTTCTTTGCCAGTCGTCTGACGGCCTATTCCTTCTGGCTGTTTCTGAAGGATATCGTACCCTTCGCCTTTGCCGCTGTTGCCGTGATGCAGTTCGTCAGATACTTTACGGCCTATGTTGTGGATGGCTTGGAGTTCGTGGGCGACTATGCCTCGTTGTGGCTGTTGCTCATCAGTCGCGTCGTCCTCGTCGCACTGCTCTATTTCCTGATCATGAAGGCAGCACGGGCGAAGATCCTTGACGAGAGTCTCGCCTTCCTGTTCCGAAAAAACAAACAAAACGACAAGATATGAATTACGCATTGATCATTGCCGGCGGCTCCGGCAACAGGATGGGACAAGACATTCCCAAGCAGTTTATCAATGTCTATGACAAGCCAGTGCTGATATACACCCTGGAAGGCTTCCAGCGCCATCCGATGGTGGATGCCATTGAGGTCGTGTGTCTCGATGGCTGGCACGATGTGCTCTGGGCATACGCCCATCAGTTTAATATAACGAAGTTGCAAGGTGTGGTATCAGGCGGCAATAGTGCTCAGGAGAGCATCCGAAACGGGGTCTTTGATCTGGAGAATAAGGTGAAGGATGACGATATTATCATCATTCACGATGGTATCCGTCCGCTGGTGGATGATACGGTGCTGGCAGATGTGATCCAGAAAGCCATGCTGTTTGGCAATGGTGTCACATCGCTGCCCTATAATGAACAGATCTTCATCATAAATCCTGAGGACGAGACGACAACAAGGCAGTATATCCCCCGTGAGACATTGCGGCGCGTCTCCACTCCACAGGCATATCGTTTCAAGAAACTCGACGAGGCCTATCATGAGGCATTCAGCAAGGGTATCGGCATCCACGGCTCGGCCTATACCAACACGATGATGGTGGAACTGGGCGAAACGCTACATTTCGCCGCAGGTTCCGACAAGAATATCAAACTGACTACCAAGGATGACCTGGAGATGTTCAAAGGCTATCTGAAAATGGATAAAGACACGTGGTTGAAATGAACAAGCAACATCCATTATATCAGGAAGACCTGGACAGGATCCTCCAGACAAACGGTATCGACAGTCTCAAAGGCATGCGGTTCTTGATATCAGGAGCCACGGGCCTGATAGGTGTCTGTCTGATTGATGCCCTGATGCGATATAACCGGCAGGGAGCCGATATCGATGTCTATGCCCTGGGACGGAGCAGGGAGAAGGCCGCCTCACGGTTGGGGGACTATTTAGGTGATGCGCATTTCCATTTTGTGGAACACGATGTCCACGACCCTCTGCCAAAAATACCGGATGCCGACGTGATTTTCCCTTTGGCTTCGAATACCCATCCGCTGGCTTACTCACAATATCCAATAGAGACTGTCGAGATCAATGTCAAAGGTGCAGAACACGCTTTGCAGAAGGCTGTGGAGTGTGGGGCCACCGTGCTCTATCCCTCAACGGTCGAGGTGTATGGCAATGCCAGGGGTGAGGACAATTTCACGGAAGACTATACAGGCGTGCTAAACCTGAATACGGCCCGATCCTGCTACACGGAATCTAAACGACTGAGTGAAGCCCTTTGTCAGTCGTATATCGCCGAGCGTGGTGCACGGGTGAAGATTGTCAGACTCAGCCGGGCTTTCGGTCCCACGATGCTGATGAGCGACAGCAAAGCCTCATCACAGTTTATCCTCAAGGCCCTCGGTGGCGAGGATATCGTTCTGAAGAGCAAGGGCGAACAGATGTTCTCCTATACTTACGTGGCTGATGCTGTCAGTGCTATGTTGTACGTGCTGGTTCATGGTGAGAACGGCCAACCCTACAACATCTCTAATGAGGCCTGTAATGTCCGTTTGAAGGATTTCGCCCGACTTTGCGCCGAATGGGCAGGACGGGAGGTGGTCTTCGAACTGCCGTCGGAAACAGAACAGAAAGGTTTTTCTATTGCCATGCGAGCCATCCTTGACAATAACAGGATCAAAGGTATCGGCTGGCAGCCTGGATATACGATGGCGGATGCCATAAGTCGTACATTATCAATTCTCAAGGAACCATGAACAATCCCTATCTGCAACAATTCAAGGAACAGCAACTCAGAGTCTGTCAATTAAAGCAACTCTCCATTCTCGAGGAGATCGTCCGTATCTGCCAGAAGCATCAGATTGACTACTGGCTTGACGGTGGCACGCTATTAGGCGCTGTCAGGCACGGTGGGTTCATTCCCTGGGATGACGATATCGACATAGCCATGCGAGAGGAAGACCTTGAACGCTTTATCCATGTGGCTCCTGAAGAACTCAGCGAAGGGTTGTTCTTACAGACGCCCCAGAATGAACCAGACTCCAAGGAGCCGATTGTCAAGGTGCGCGACTTAAACTCCTTCTATGTGGAAGGTGGCGATAACTTCGCCGCCAATTATCAAAAAGGACTTTATGTCGATATCTTTCCGATGATCAACTACCCGACATTGCCCCGCAAATGGGTGAAGCGCATCACATTAGGAATCTCACGGAGTTACTCCATCCTGCGTAAAGCACACTACTATTCGCTGCGCTCCTTTGCGGAGTTCTTCTGGTTTGGGGCGAAGTATCTTCTGAGCCTCTGTCTGTGGAAAATGCTCTATGCCATTCGTCCGAAGGATGTCTATATCTCCAATATCCTCATTAACAATGGCTATGGCATCATGCACCGTCAGGACTCTGTATTCCCGTTGGGTACCATTATGTTTGAGGGGAAGTCATTCTCAGCACCTTGTAATCCTGACGCCTATCTGTCTGACCTTTACCGCAATTATATGGAGATTCCTCCAAAGGAGAAACAGAAGATCCACTCCGTCTTTATTATGCCAAAACTGGTATGAAGTACCCCGCCAAGACAGATATTGCCGTACTGCTGTTGTTCTTCACCCGCAGTGACACCTTCCGCCAGGTGTTCGAGGCCGTGCGTCAAGCACGTCCCTCGAAACTGTTGCTCTATCAGGACGGACCACGGGGAGAGCGCGACATGGCAGGTATCGAGGCTTGTCGTGAGATCGTCGCTGACGAGAACATCGACTGGGAGTGTGAGGTACTTCGCAACTATCTGGATCACAACGAGGGTTGCGACCCTTCGGGCTTCCGTTCTCACCGCTGGGCATTCTCATTAGCCGATAAGGTGATCGTACTGGAGGATGATGTCGTGCCATCACAGTCGTTCTTCCCCTTCTGCAAAGAGATGCTCGACCGTTATGAGCATGACGAGCGTGTGTCGATGATCGCGGGTTTTAATATCGACGAGGTGACGCCCGACTGTACGGACAGCTATTTCTTCACCACCGCCTTCAGTATCTGGGGCTGGGCCTCGTGGCGACGGGTGGCGGAACGCTGGGATCCCACCTACAGTTTCATGCACGACCCAGAGAAGTTGCATCGTCTGGAGACTATTGCTAAAGAGAGAAACCTGCGCAGTGACATGCTCCAGATGTTCCGCGATCATAGTCAGAGTGGCAAGGAATACTTTGAGACGATCTATTGGGCCGACATGCTGCTCCACGATAGTCTCGCCATCATGCCTGCCAGCAACCAGATTAACAATGTGGGACTGATGGCCGACTCCACCCATTTCTCTGCAGAGCTGAAGACCACGCCGCACCGCATCCGTCGGATGTTCACCATGCAGCGCCATGAACTTGAGTTCCCTCTGCACCATCCCCAGCAGATGGTGGAAAACAAAGACTACCTTGAGCGCCTCTATCGTATCAATGCCTGGAACCACCCATGGATCAAGGTACAGAACTCCATGGAAGAGTTATGGCTGAGTCTGCGCTACGGCAAATTCAGTCACATCTGGAAGTCCTTCACCCGTCGCCTCCGTAAATGGCTCGGCATGGAGAAGCACTGTTAAGTCCAGTTATCTTTTTCTCGCGATGACATAGATGATGACGGGGGCACCGATGAGTGGTGTCACCGCATTCAGGGGAATCACCCCGTTCTCTCCAGGCAGGAAACAGACGAGGTTACAGAAGAGAGCCACCACCGATCCGCAGAGCAGGGTGGCGGGCAGCAGTTGACGGTGGTTATCCGTTGTCAGCAGCAGCCGTGCGATATGGGGTACTGCCAGTCCGATGAATGCCACAGGCCCGCAGAAGGCCGTGGTGATGGCCGTGAGCACACCCGTAACGATGAGTAGCCAATTCCTCACCCTGATGATATTCACGCCTAAGTTCTCAGCATAACGATCGCCCAGCATCAGCGCGTTCAGTGGTTTGATGAGCAGGAGGGCTCCAAAGAGTCCCGCCAGCGTCACCGTCACGAACACGGGCATGTTAGCCATCGACACCCCGCCGAAGGAGCCCATACCCCAGACCATATACGACTTCACCCCTTCGTCGGTGGCGAAGAAGTTCAGCAGCGAGATGGCGGAGTTGGAGATATAGCCGATCATAATGCCGATGATGAGCAGCATGACACTATTGCGCACGAGGGTGGAGAAGAAGAAGATCACCGCCATCACTGCCATTGCGCCGATGAAGGCCGCGATAAGGATGGCTGCAAAACCACTGATGCTGACGGAACCCACGGAGAGGCCGCCACCCAGCATGAGCATCACCAAGGCCACTCCCAGTCCGGCACCGCTGTTGATACCAAAGACACTCGGACCTGCCAGCGGGTTGCGGAAGGCCGTCTGCAGCATCAGACCACTGACGGCGAGGGCTGCCCCACAGAGCATCGCCGTGATGGCCTGCGGCAGACGAGACTGGAGGATGATAAACTGCCACGACGCCTTCTCGCTCTCGTCGCCTAAGAGGATCCTCACCACATCATCTGCCGGGATCGACACAGACCCCAGCAGCAGGTTCAGGGCAAAGAGCACCACGATGGTCACGCCCAGACCGATACAGTATAAGATACCCCTGTTCATCAGCCTTCTCGTTGCTAATTTGTTGCAAAGATACAAAAAAACCGTTACAAGTGGTGGGATAATGGAAAAAATATCGTATATTTGTAGCCAGAATAATCGATAACTAAACAATTTCAAGATGAAGAAAACGCTTTTCATGATTGCGATGGTCTGTGTATCCACTGTCACACAGGCCCAGAAACCCGCTATCCCGCGCGACGCAGCGCTGGAGGCGAAGGTTGAGAAGACCCTTTCCCGTATGACCCTCGACGAGAAGATCGGACAGATGCTCGAACTGAACCTCGACATCATCGGGAAGATGACTGTTGAGAATGCCAAGATCGACCGTGAGAAGGTGCGCTCCGTGCTCCAGCAGTACGGCCGTTCTGATCAGGAGGTCGAAGCGATGGTGAAACTTTCGGATCAGGAGATCATCGACAAGCTCGGCGGCTTCCCTGTCGATATCTACAAGGGCGAGACCAAGCGCGTCTGGAAGATCAACGAGGTGATGCTCGACACGCTCATCTCCAAGTGGAAGGTGGGCTCGATCCTCAACGCCCCTGGCTCCAGTGCCGCTAAGATGGACGACTGGCAGAAGTGGATCCGTCTGATCCAGGAGAAGTCGATGAAGTATCTCGGCATCCCTGATATCTACGGTCTCGACCATAACCACGGTGTCACCTATACGCAGGGCGGTACTCTCTTCCCACAGCCCATCAACCTCGGCGCCACGTTCAATACTGATCTGGCCTTTACGGGTGCTGAGATCACGGCCTACGAGAGCCGTGCGGCCAACTGTCCGTGGGTGTATAACCCCGTGGTCGATCTCAGTCGCGATCCCCGTTGGCCTCGTGTCTGGGAGAGTTTCGGCGAGGATCCCATCGTCAATGCGAAGATGGTGGTTGCCGAGATCAAGGGTTATCAGGGTGACGATCCCAACCATATCGACCGTTTCCACGTAGGCACGAGCACGAAGCACTACTTCGCATACGGTGCTCCTTGGACGGGAAAGGACCGTACGCCTGCCTATCTCTCGCCGCAGATAATCCGCGAGAAGTATTTCGAGCCCTTCAAGGCCGCTGCCCTCGCTGGCACGCTGACGATGATGGTGAACTCCGCCTCTGTCAACGGTGTGCCCCTCCATGCCAGTTACGAGTATCTGACGAAGTGGCTGAAGGATGATCTGCAGTGGGACGGCTTCCTGGTGACGGACTGGGCTGATATCAATAATCTGTACTCGCGCGAGAAGGTGGCTAAGGACAAGAAGGATGCCATCCGTATCGCCATCAACGCTGGTATCGACATGTCGATGGATCCTTACAGCGTCGAGTTCTGCATCCTGCTGAAGGAGCTCGTCAACGAAGGTAAGGTCACTATGGAACGTATCGACGATGCTGTACGTCGTATCCTCCGTGCGAAGTACCGTCTGGGACTCTTCGACGAGCCCAACACAGGTGGTAAGGGCTTCGAGAAGTTTGGCTGCGACGAGTTCGCTCAGGCTTCCTTGAAGGCCGCTGAAGAGTCAATGGTGCTGTTGAAGAATGACGGCATCCTGCCTTTGGCCAAAGGTAAGAAGATCCTGCTCACAGGTCCCAACGCCAACCAGATGCGCTGTCTGCATGGCGGCTGGAGTTATACCTGGCAGGGCTCGCGCGCTGAGAACCTCAGCGAGAAATACAACACGATCTACGAGGCCCTCTGTAATAAGTATGGTCAGGAGAACATCATCCTCGAACAAGGCGTGACCTATAACGAGGAGGGTGCCTACTACGACGAGAACGAGCCTCAGATACAGAAGGCCGTCGATGCTGCTGCCAATGCCGACATCATCATCGCCGCCATCGGAGAGAACTCCTACACGGAGACCCCTGGCAACCTCACGGACCTCTGGCTCAGTGAGAACCAGCGCAACCTTGTGAAGGAACTGGCCAAGACGGGCAAGCCCATCATCCTCGTGCTGAACGAAGGTCGTCCACGCCTCATCGCAGATATCGAACCGCTGGCTAAGGCCGTCGTCGATATCCTCATTCCTGGCAACTATGGTGGTGATGCCCTCGCCAACCTCCTCGCTGGCGATGCGAACTTCTCTGGCAAGATGCCCTATACCTATCCGCGTGAGATCAACTCGCTGAACACCTACGACTATAAGGTCTCTGAAGAGGTCGGCACGATGGCTGGCGCCTATAACTACGACGCGAAGGTGTCGCTCCAGTGGCCCTTCGGCTACGGCCTCAGTTATACCACCTTCGAGTACGCTAATCTGAAGGTTGATAAGGCGCAGTTCTCTGCCGACGATGTCCTCACCGTCAGCGTCGATGTGAAGAATACGGGCTCGCGTGCTGGCAAGGAGGCCGTGCTTCTCTATTCTTCAGACCTCGTGGCCTCTGTCGTGCCTGACAACCGTCGCCTGCGCGACTTCACGAAGATTGCACTGGAGCCTGGTGAGACGAAGACCGTCACCTTCTCCCTGCCCGCCAAGGCCCTCGCCTTCGTAGGTGCCGATGGCAAGTGGACACTCGAAGAGGGCGACTTCATCCTGAAGGTCGGCAACCAGACTGTTCCCGTCACCTGCGAGCGCACCAAGGTATGGGATCAGCCCAACATCTGAGCAGAAAATATTTGGATAAATAAATTCAAAACTCCCTTCAGCCAGCCCATAACAAACTGATTCTCTGGGCTCTCGGCTGAAGGGAGTTTTTTCGGGCTGGTCCGGGACTGTCCCCAGTTCCCGCATGACATCAATTGCTCTTCAATCTTTTTCTGTCGTAAAGAAAGAAAACAGGAGCCAATACCTCACACCGTGACCCCGTGTTACGCAGATTTTTGGAAATAGTAATGAGACCACACTATTCCTGCGATAGCAATAATACCTAAGATTGCAAATAATACAATTAATGCCATATCAGTTATTCTTTATTTTTCCAATCATGGAAAAGGTAAGTATTATTTCTGAAACTTCCAAATCTTTAGGCAATTATTTCAATGTCAGCTATCGACAAGCCTCGCCAACTGGTTGTTATCAGGTCTCCGTTTCCCCGTTTCTATTGTTCCTGCGGGTGTTTTTCTCCTCGCCAATAAGGAGTCCTTTTCTGAAAATAAGGAGCCCTTATTGCGCGAAAAGGACTTCTTAATTTTCAAAAAGTACCGTTTAATGGGGCGAGAGTACAAGTCATCCGAGATAGCAATCTGCGAGATGCCTCAGAGGTAGTGATAATTGAGCGAAATACAAAGAAAACTCAAAAAAAGGGCTGGGAAAGTTTTGATTCAGTCCTAAAAACCTGTGAAAAAGGAAAAAAACTCTTATTATATTTGGAGAATTGAAATTAATCTCTTATCTTTGCACTCAGAAAGAAAATCGAAAGCTTGGCTTTCGTCATCTGTGGTCTCCTTAGAAGCAAACGGGCGCTTTATCTCGTCAATACTTCTGAGGAGATTGTTTTTCTCTATCTTCGTCAGGGCGTGGTCGTAGTAGGTCTCTCCATTTTTCACTCCTATCACAAGTTTGGCAGTATAGTCTTCGTCATTGATTCTGAGTCCAACCACATAATATCGGAAAGAATCGTAGCCAGTCTTGTCTTTCTCATTGCTTTCCTCTTCAATATAAATGGCCTCCCTTATCATTGTGGGGATTAGGGCAATGGACCGAAGATGAGCAGTACTTTCCGCATCATGTCTGGTTACCTTCTCTGCTCCCTTTCTGGAGATATTGATGATTGCGCCAGTGTCCATATTAATATAATTACCCCTCAGATGCTGACGGATATATTTTTCAGCTGATTTATTATTCAGCTCATACAAGCCAATGTGTTCATTGCCAGTCGCAATGATTGGGAGGCTATCTTTTAGTTTCTGTATTCTTTGTTGTTTGTCGTCCATTTGCTTTTCATCTTATTGATTTAAAATTCTTCGGCAAAGGTAAGCATTAATTTTGTAACTTCCAAATGATTAGGCGATTAATCTCAAAAACCAGACGAAAAAACGGAAGCCGATATGATGACTTCCGTTTTCCATTTTCTTCTTTAAGCGCGGGACTGGCTCCTGCGGCATTGCCCAGGTGCCTGTCCCCATGACTACATCGCCTAATGTTACGTTTTACCTGTTCATTAAGGCGTTTGTTCTGAACTCCATAGAGCATGGCCAAGTCAAAGTCAACCATCACCTTTTGCCCTCGGATAGTACGGATAAGACTCTCGATGTTCACATCTTTCAGCTCATTATTTGAGATGATAATCCTGAACCGGTCGCAATTTGCGACCGGTTCATGATTTGCTAACAGGTCAAAAATATAGTCCCTGTCCGTTGTGTGTTATTTGCGGGCTCCCTCCGTCTCCTCGCGCTTGGCCTTGTAGTAGCGATCCACGAAGTCGATTTGCTCGCGGTTGGGACGCATGATCAGCGAGGCACCATTCGAGAACTGCATCGTCGTAGGCTTTGCATTGTCGAACGTGGGCCAGTAGGGCAGACCCTTACCGTTGGGATTGCCCGTCTTGGCGAAGTTCACCCAATACTGCTGGATGATCTCGGCGACAGCGGCCTCAGCGGGATACTTATCCGGCTGTGTCAGGAAGTGACCATTCAGATAGAGGATATCATCGGCATGGGCCACACCATGACGGCGGGGATCCTGCGAGAAGCTCATCGTGGAGGGTTGGGCGAGGAAGGCAGCGTAGGCAGCACTCTTACCCGTCTTGGCCTGCAGACTTACCCACGCGTAGGAGGGCCATGCGAAGCCCATGTCGCGGAAGGCGTCGCCAAAGCCGTGCCAGGCCTCGTCGTCCGTGCTGCCAGGATAGACCTTCAGGGCTTCGTCTGCCCAGTCGCCGAAGATGCTGCCAACGGTCTTCTGATAGTTCTCGGCCGTCATGTTGCCGGGGGCGAAGAGGGCACCCTCGTCGGAGTTGGTCATCACGATCACGGGTACATCATTATATTCGCCGCGCTCGTAGAGACGATACTGGTCGTCGCAGATGACATAGCCATCGACACAGGGCCAGAAGCCGGCGAAACCTACGTTACCATCGCAGAGCGACATCGCATCCATCTTACGGAGCTGCTTGAGGTTCTTTTTCTTCAGATGTTTCTGGAAGGCGAGACCCTGATCCTCAGCACCCTTCTGTGAGGCATCGAGACCCAGCGAACGGGGTTTGTCGCTCCATGGGGCGAATGAGCCACCACTCTGGCTGATACAACGGTGGAAGAGATCCTTGGCCAACGGAGAGGCACAGAGGATGCTACAGCTGATGGCACCTGCCGACTCGCCGAAGATGGTGACATTCGTGGGGTCGCCGCCGAAGTTGGTGATGTTACGCTGTACCCACTGCAAGGCGAAAATCTGATCGAGGATGCCGTAGTTGCCACAGTGACCCTCTGGATCCTCCTTCGCCAGTTCGGGATGAGCCATGAAACCGAGGGCTCCCGTGCGGTACTCGACGCTGACGATGACCACACCACGCAGGGCAAGGTAACGCCATAGGTCGCCACCATACCACTCCGTCTGGAAGCCACCGCCATGGATCCATACCATCACAGGCAGTTTATCGCTGGCAGAGGTTGCGGGGGTAGCGATGCCCAGATAGAGGCAGTCCTCATTCATCATGTCAGCCGTACGACCAGGACGTGTAGGTTGTGGGGGCATGGGACCAAACTCGTCACATACTCTCACACCCTCCCAGGCCTTGGCAGGTTGTGGGGCACGCCAGCGCAGATCACCCACAGGGGGTGCAGCGTAGGGGATGGCCTTGAAAACGGCCAACGAACCGTCGAGCACTCCTTCCACATCGCCCGTTTCCACATGCGTTTTCAATAATGGCTGGCTCTGCATGTTGGTAGCCAGACCCAGCAGTCCGAAGACCAGCAAAAACAAATACTTTTTCATATTTCCATCTTGTTTTTAGTTAGAATATTGTATTTATGAGCGAATAGTAACGGATGGCGGAATCTCGTACATGACTTTGGCATGGTTGGTACGAATGAGTTGGCTGTCGAGACAACGGCCGGAAACGCGGTCGATAGTGTCGCGGAATACCTGACCGTTACGATAGATGACCCCTTCCTCCCGTGAGAAATATTCGTTCTCAGCATGGATGTGGAAAGTGTGAGGCAGTATTACCGCAGCACGGAGTTCTCCGCAGAGATACTCGTCGTCCACCCAGAGACGGAGCTGGTAAGTATTCTCTGTCTCGTTCTTGACACGGTAGTCGATGTAGTTATACGAGATGCTGGTGCCTGTGCCAAAAGGAATCTGACGGCCAAAGTCGGGAAAGAGATCCAGACCGTCGTGATGATGATGCTCCGTAATGGTCAGTTCACTATGCAGCACCATCCAGTGAATCAGGTTTGACAGTTGGCACAAACCGCCCCCAATGCCTTGTGAGGGTTGTCCTTTGGCAATGGTGAGTCCCTCTTTGTATCCTTTCCGTTTGCTGGTCCGTCCAATCTGTTTCCAGACGGAGAAGGTTTCTCCGGGGCGGATGAGCAGTCCGTCGATATGGCTGACTGCTAAGGCAAGATTGGTGGCCTTGTTCTCCTGCAGTTGCATGTTGACATTACCCAGCCGACGACGGATGAGGGAGTTGTGCCGATACACAAGAACGGGCAAAGGTGTCTTTGTCCGTTCCTTGGCAAAAAGCGTCTTCTGAAGCATGTCCTTCAGATGACGCTTCATGATCTCTTTCTCCATCGAAAGCCGATAGGCGAAAGGGGATATCTCGCAAAACAGTTTCCGTTTCATCCTATCTGCAAAGATACGGAATTTGTCGCAGAGTTGTATCTTTTGGAGCTAAAATTTACGATACTTTATGAAGATGGATTAAACCTTTTGTGAATTTTGAAGTCTAATACATCGATATTATTACCTAATCAACTGTACAATTGTATTAAAAACAACTTATGAAAAAACTGTTTTTGCCTCTTCTGCTCTTGGTAGCAGTGTCTGCACAGGCAGCAGAGAATCCCGTGTTAACGATCGAAGGTGGTCAGGTTCAGGGTGTGTTGGCCGATGATCATCCTGATGTGTTTGTCTATCGTGGCATCCCTTATGCTGCACCTCCTATCAGGGAGAACCGTTGGAAGGAGCCGCAGCCTATCGTACCCTGGAAGGGTGTGAAGATCTGCGACACCTTTGGTCGTCCAAGTTACCAGGCCATCCAATACACTGGTGGCTATTATACCGAGTGGGGTTATGGTAAAGAGGCAGCATTCAGCGAGGACTGTCTGTATCTGAATGTATGGACCAAGGCTCCTGGACAAGTTGATAAGAAACTCCCTGTGGCTCTGTGGATCCATGGTGGTGGCTATCGTGAGGGTTTCGGCTCTGAGCCCGAGTTCGACGGTCAGGAGTGGGGTGCCAAGGACGTGGTGCTCGTCTCTATCAACTACCGTCTTGGTGTCTTTGGCTTCCTCGTACACCCGGCCCTGACAGCGGAGAGTCCGCATCATGTGTCTGGCAACTATGGTATTCTCGACCAGATTGAGGCATTGAAGTGGATTAAGAAGAATATCGCTCAGTTTGGTGGCGATCCTGATAACGTCACCATCTTCGGACAGAGTGCTGGTGGTGGTAGCGTACGTACCCTTTGTGAGTCTCCCCTCGCCCGTGGCTTGTTCCACAAGGCCGTTATCATGAGTGCCCAGGGTCTCAGCATCCCCGATGCTAATGGTAATCCAATCGGTGCCCGTTACAGTGGTGGCTCTTTTGCCGATGCAGAAGCCAATGCCAAAAAGGTGTTCGACTGGGCGGGTCTGACCGATCTTGAGAAGATGCGTGCAGCATCTACTGAGACGATCTTTGCCCTTCCTACCCTCTACTATCAAGTCAATGACGATGGTCAGCAGCCCAGCGGTCCTATGGCTTTCATGCGCCGTGGTCTGCCTTTCATGCCGATGATTGATGGTTATGTCAGTGAGAAGAGTTTCGACGATGCTACACGTGGTGGCACGTTAGCAGATGTTCCTTATATGATTGGTTTCACCCTCAATGATATGGGTAATATGTCTCCCAATATCGCCGAGTTCTGTAAGGTGCGTGAACAGAAGGGTGGCAAGGCATGGGCCTACGAGTTTGCCCGTCCGTTGCCCGATGACGGTTCTCATCCTGAGGTAACCGCCCGTCTGAAGGGTGCTTTCCACAGCAGCGACCTCTGGTTCGTATTCAAGAGTCTGAAGCACTGTTGGCGTCCTTGGACCCAGGGCGACTGGGATCTCTCTGAGAAGATGCTCACTGCATGGACCAACTTCGTGAAGTACAGCGATCCTAACGGTCCTCAGGGTGGCGCATGGGCTCCCTGCACAGAGAAGAACCCCAAGTTCATGGTGTTCAAACTCAACGACAAGGATGCTGAGGCTTCCTTCTTCGGTGATCCTGAGATTGCTCCTCGGCCACAGGGCTTCCCCTTCTAATAATTGATAATAAAAGCGCCGGCTTACAAGTCGGCGCTTTTTCTTTTTTATGGTTTCCTACCAATCCACGTGAGTTTTCGCCAGAGACCTTCCAGCGGGCCGCGAGGATGACTGCTAAACCAGAAGCGTGCGAAACTGTACTGGCCAATGACCATCGCAATACCTATGAGGACGGCATAGGTGATGCCCAACTTGTAGTAGCAGGCCAGACCGTAGCCGCAGAAGATGAAACAGCCGATGATGGATTGCAACAGATAGTTGGTGAGACTCATGCGGCCAAAGATGCACAGATGATGGAGCACACTGCGCACCCCCTCGAAGGCATACCACGCAGAGACCACTGCCGATACGATCATCAATAGGATAAAGAGGTTATAGATAGGTGAGAGCCATGAGGCGATGGCTTCATAGTTAACAAGACTCAGGATGATGACAAGTGCTGTGGATATGCAGAGGATCGTGTGCCAGATCTTCAGGTTATTGCCCTCATCATAGAATAGCCTCTGACGCCCCAACTGCATGCCGAGGATAAAGAGACAGAGCAACTGTGTCAGGCGTCCGCTGAACACGTTGAAGCGGAAATTCACCTCAAAGCCGTAGCGCAGGTTAGTGAGGGTGTTCTCCCAGAACGTGCCGTGCTCATGCGCGCTGTTGATCTTGCCATAGAGTTCCCACATGGTGGAATGGTCCATCGTGGTGCCTGTCAGCAGGCAGTATAATTCCACAGGCTGGATGGCCAGTAGACCGATGATACACCAGACGGCTCGTGACGGCAAGTAACTGATAGGGATGAGCAACAATCCATAACATGCATAGAGCATTAAGATGTCTCCGTCGTAGAACGCCACGTTGATGATACCAAACATGAAAAGCAGGCACATGCGCCAGGCAAAGCGCCCAGAGAAGTTGCGCCCTTTCTGCTGCTGGTTGTCGTTCATGATGAAGAAACTCAGGCCAAAGAGCATGGCAAAGATGCCGTACATCTTGCCAGAGAGCAGCCACGCTAAGACGTTAGCCACCGTCTGGTCGCTGGGTAGTGCGTGAAGGATGGTCTCTTCTGTGAAGATGTTGAAATGTTCTACGGAGTGATACAGGATGATGCCTGCCACAGCGATGCCTCGCATGGCATCAGCCACATCGATGCGCGTGTTGGGGAGAAATCGGGTCTTGTACATTACTGTACTATTTCAATTGACGTTGCAAAGATACAAAATCTTTTCCTGTTCTGCAAATTTCCTCACTATCACACTGCCGCTGGCCTGATGGGTGGCCAAAATCAGTACTTCTGCGATCTGCACATGCTCAGGTGCATTGGCGGCATAGACGGCCACGTCGGCTATGTCGTCACCTGTCAACGGCTTGATGCCTTTATAGACATTGGCAGCACGATCGTTGTCACCACGGAAGCGGACATTGCTAAAGTTGGTCTCTACCAATCCAGGTTTCAGGTTGGTGACACGGATCGCTGTGTTGGCTACATCAATGCGTAGTCCGTCGCTCAACGCCTTTACGGCTGCCTTCGTGGCACAATAGACATTGCCTCCTGCATAAGCAGCATCGCCTGCCACAGAACCCATGTTGATGATGTGTCCACGATTACGCTGTACCATGCCTGGCACCACGAGGCGGGTCATCGTCAGCAGACCCTTGATATTGGTGTCGATCATCGTTCCCCAGTCGTCTGGATCGCATTCATATTCTGGCTCTAATCCTAATGCCAGTCCAGCATTGTTCACCAACACATCTATCTCTTGCCACTCTGCTGGTAGTTTGCCGATATACTTTGAGGCCTTTTCTTGGTCTCTCACGTCAAAGGCCAGCGTCAATACTTCCGTACCTTTTTCCGTCTGTTCCTTTCTGATCTCTGCCAGACGTTGTTCGTTCCGTCCCGTCAGAATCAACTTATCACCATTCTCAGCGAACTTCCTTGCACAAGCCAGACCTATTCCGCTTGTGGCGCCTGTAATCAATACAATCTTATTCATCTTAAAGTCTTTTATCTGTTTTACGCTGCAAAGATACAAAATGTTTATGAAATAACATAATTTTATGGTACGATTACATTCTACTAAGGCAATCGACCAAAAAACAATCTTTTTCTTATAAAAGAGTCAGACTTACAACACTTTTTTGACGCCTGGGATCATTCTGATAATCCATGTCAGGAGGAAGGAGAATATGGTGGTGACGATGCCAATGAAGAGGAATTTACCAAAGGCCCCCATCCAGATACCATCCACGGCATTCTGCAAAATGAGCATTAAAATGAGGTGGAAGACGTATGCACCGTATGACTGGGCGGCGCACCACTGCCAGAAGTGGGAGGTGGCACTCACGCATTCACGGAACAGCCAGATCAGGCCGAAACTGATAAACACACACATCAGCGACTCGTAGATGCCAAACCACTCCCAGACAAAGGCGTTCCAAGATCCGCCATCGCGCAGGTAATTACCTGCTGCAAGGGCTGCGCCAATGAGTAAAGTCGAGAAACCGACACCATTGCTCATCTTCTCAAGCCATTGGAAGCGATAGGCTAAGATGCCTAAGACGAACATCATCACATACTGTAGATAGTGGGCTGGTTCCATCGGTAGGGGGATGATACCAAAGGGCCAGATCCAATGATCCTGAGGACTGACCTGACGGATGAGGTAACTGCCGACACCCATCAGCAGGGCGACAACCAACAAGCCGACAATCGTAGGCTTAGAGTTGCATTCCTGATCAATAGGCTTCACCCATTGACGTATCAGGGCGTAGATGAGGCAGAACACCAACAGACTCTCGACAAACCACATATGGCAAATCTCGATTTTCCCTGTCAGGATGCTGATGATACCACCAATGATGAGCAGTGGAACCCCTAAGCGGAGTAGTTTCTTCTGTATAAAGACTTTGGTGCCTTGTCTGTCGAAACTCTTAGGTACAAAGTATCCGGAGATGAAGAAATAGAGCCCCATGAAGAAGGCGGCATTGGTAGAAAAGAAATGCCAGATCCAAGGCATGAATTCTGCTGGATTGGATGGGGTGTAGGCCCAACCGCCACCTTGACCATAAGCCTGACCTGCATGATGCATGATCACCAAAACTGTCAGGCAAACCTTCAGGTTATCGAGATAATACAATCGTTTCTCCATACGCTTCAATATTGTTCTATAAAATCTGTCACCAGAAGGAAAACAGGTTCGTAACTGGCGAAAACAGCGTGCTGCCAGTTGTCGTAAATGGTATGGTAATAGGGGAAGGCACTACCCTCCTGATTCTCGAGAAAGATGCAGGGCACATGACGTTTGGCAAAGGGATAATGGTCGCTGTTGGCAGCCAATGCACCTCTGTCTATTGATTTGAAATAATGCTTCTCATCATTGATCTTTTCAAAGAGTTGATAGCCACGCAGGCCTTCGTCGCTCACCTCACAATACTGTATGGGATTGTTGTCACCGATCATGTCGATATTGAAAAGATAACGTATCTGTTCCAGTGGTACGATGGGGTGTTCTGCGAAGAACTCAGAACCCCTGAGATTGGCATCCTCACCCGAGAAAGCCAGAAAATAGATATCATACGGCGGACGGTGCTTGGCATAATGGGCTGCTAACGTGACAAGGGCGGCTGTGCCTGAAGCATTGTCGTTGGCGCCAGCATAATACACTTTCTTGCCCAAGTTGCCTAAGTGGTCATAATGTGCCGTAAAGACATAGCAACTGTCGTGGCGTTCGCCTGAGACCTTTGCAATGACATTGAACAATTCATAGCCTTTGTAGAACTGGTTATCTACATCGAGGCGGACTGACTTCACCCCTTTGATGGCCTCAGGGGTAACCCATACAATCGGTTTGTCAACCACCTTTTCACCGTATGCCTTAAAGAATTTAATGGGCGATGTCCAAGTCTGGAGGAGTCCTGCATTCGTACATTCGCCTGTCTTCTGAAGGGGCTTAAATGCATCACGATGACGATAGGAGAACCAAAAATCGCAGCACACCAGGGCATTGGCATATTCGGGCTTCCGCAGATCGGCATACATCCGTTCGGCATCGAAGTTCAGGGTATCTACATGATAGACAGGGAATGTTCCGTGAACGCCAGGCGAGTATTCGCGCATGGAGAAATCGACACCCGCTTGTAGTTTTCTGCCATCGGCCCACATCTTCATCTTACCACCGAACGTGTTGATGTCAATGGTGAAAGGCTGGAGCGTGACCTCGTCCACGCCAGCCTTCATGTATTCCTTCTGCAGGAACCTGCCCGCTTTGTTGGCACCGTCCTTAGCATATCCGCGCCCTTGGTATTTAGAAGAACTGATCTCCTTAATAACTCGTTTGTAATGGGTCAGATCCTGTGCCTGAAGTTGGGTTGTAGCTAATGTCAGCAACAAGAAAAATAAGCGATGAATCATTGTAATCTTTTTATTTGATGCTGCAAATATACAATATTTCTTTCATTTACGCAAGTTCCTTATTAAAACTCCACGCGATAGGCGATATTCGGGAAGGTCAGCGAGGTGTATTTTTCCACGATCTCGTGCGTCTTCAGGTCGAAGGTCTGCCCTTGGAATGTCTTCATCTGCAGATATTCTAAGATGAAGTGGTGCGAGGTGTGCTTCTTGTTGATGGTGTATTTCACGGAGAAAGCATAGCCCACGTTCATACCCATCTGGGCACTGTAGGGATCAAGCCCATCGACCTCTGGGATGGACTTATCTGGGCGCAGCATCACATCCTCGAAGGTGATGCCCTCAGGAATAGGGGTATAACGATCGCCACCCATCAGTGTAAGTCGTCCGTTGACACCAAGGACATTTTTCTTGCTCTTGCCTACCATCCATTCCTTTCCACCCAGGATATTCGTGATGTAGCCACGATCCTGGCGTGAGTGATGCCATTCGCCCTGGGCATCGCGAAACTCCGACTTAAAGATACTGGCAGTGAGCATGCCATAGAAGCCATCTTTCAGATAGCGCTCCAGCGTAAGGTCGATACCGTAGTTACGGCCTGCACCCTCGTTCACCAAGGCTCGATCCTGGAAGAAATTGCGATGGTTGATAATAGAATAGGTGGTGCCCTGCTCCACAGGTACGTCGAAGAGCCACTGCCAGTAGGGCTCAATTTTCAGCATGGCATTCTCGCCTAAGCGCTGGGCAAAGGAGGCAGAGATATGGTGCGAGCGCGTGAGTCCGAGATCCTCATTAGGGTTCTTACCATCCATCATGACGAAGTAGGTATCTGTACTCTCCTTGCGACTGTTCAGGGCATAGGCCAGCGAGAGGGTGCTCGAGGACGAGGTCTTATACTGCACACTGACGCGAGGCTCTACGAGCCACTGGTTGTTCAGGTTGAACCACATTACGTTGACACCTGCCACTGTAGAGAATCGACGGCTCAGTGCCACCTTATGACTGCTGTAGAGGCGTGTCAGACCTGTGTTGCCTTTCGACTCATAGACGCGATACAGGGGACCCCCTATCTCATGGATCCAGTCAAGCCATGTGTTGAAGGCCAGGTGCTGGTGTTCAAAACCGTTCTGCATCGTATAACGTGATGAAATCTTTTGCTGGTGCTGGGTGCTGATGATAACGTTCCACTGGGTGTTACGACCGTCCATATCCGGTGTCTGTGTCATCAGTTCGTCGTAGTTATTTACGCCCAGTTTCCTGTAGGCGCCAGTATAAGCCACACTGGAGTGCAGGGTTCCGCCATTGTTAAAGCGATAGGTGTGGTTAAGTCCTACAGCACAGTTGTTCTGGCGCGACCAAGAGTCGTTCATGTCCCAAAGGGTCTCCCACTCCGATACGTCAGGCACCTCATTCTCGTAGTGGTCGAGAAGCCCCGTGAACCATACGGCGAAGGTACCCGCCTTCGTGGTGGGCATGTTCAGTTTGAAACTCAGATCCTGATAGTCGAGCGTCTCCTTCTCCATATTGATGGCGTGCAGTTTCTTGGCGATCTCCAAGAAACTATAACGGTAGTTCACAAGGTATGAGGCTTTCGAACCTTTGCCTAACGGACCTTCCGAGGCGAAGTCCACACCCAGTGTACCCACTTGGATGGCGTGCTCGTATTTGGTGTTGTTACCCACGCGCATCTTCATGTCGAAGGCACCAGAGAGGGCATTGCCAAACTCAGCAGGCATGGCACCTGTGAGGAAGTCGCTGTTGGCCAGCACCATACCATTGAGTGAGGTAAACACGCCACCTCCTGCCTCGGTGATCTCTGCAAAGTGGTTGGGGTTGTTTACCTCGACACCCTCCACGCGCCACTGCAGCATCTGGGGCGAGTTACCATGGATCGAGATACCATTGGTAGCACCACCAGTGGCCACACCAGCAAACATTGAGGCCGTACGGGCTGGATCGGCCATACCACCAGCATAACGGGTGGCCTCCTCAACACTGAACATACGGGCTCCCACCTGCGCCATCTCATTCAAAGGCAACTGTTTGTTCACACGGGGTTTGATGACCACCTCACCCAGTTCGGAGATGCTCTCGCGCATTTTTAACGAGAGCACCAGTTCCTTACCAGAACTCACCAGTTGTTCCTTCAGCAGCACAGGCTCGTAGCCGATATAGCTTGCCCTGACGGAGTGTCGTCCTACAGGTACATTATTAATTACGAAGTTTCCGTCAATGTCTGATACAGTGGCCAGTGTTGTGCCGTTCTCCACTGTAATCGTTACGCCGATCATGGGCTCTCCTGAGGCCACGTCGCATACTTGTCCGCGAACGGTCTGTGTGACTTGTGGGGTTGTGGTTGATTTCTGTGCGTCTGCCACTGCAGGGAAAAGAAGCGTCACTAATGTTGCTCCCAAAAACAATCTTTTCATCTTACAATACTATTATTTATTTAAGTAATTCTCATATCGACTGCAAAGGTCGAAAAATGGTGATGCAACCCAGTTGCAAACAATCTTGTTGCCAATTCTTTTGTCTGTTTGACGTTGCAAAGGTAGGAATAGTTGCAATTACTTCCAAATTTCTGGGATAATCTGCGCAGTTTTGTGACCAATGGTGTCATTTTCTAAAGTATTTGTTACACACGAGATACAGCCTTTAAGATTCTTTTCGTAATTTTGTCCCCGAATCACTTAAAAACCAAAAACAGATATGAAGAAATTTTTCGTATTATTACTGCCGTTGATGGCATTCCTGGGCTGTACATCTCAGGAGCAGAGTAAGGATTGTCCCGTCCTGACCGTTGAAGGCGGCCAGATCCAGGGTCTCTGTTATCAAGTTCCCGAGGTGGGCACCTATTATGCCTACAAGGGTATTCCCTATGCTGCAGCGCCTATTGGTGATCTGCGTTGGAAAGAGCCACAGCCCGTGGTGGCTTGGGAAGGTGTGAAGGATTGCACGAAGTATGGTCATCCCGGCTATCAGGCTGTTCACTATCCTGGTGGTTATACCACGGAATGGGGTTATGGTGATGAGGCTCCTTATAGTGAGGATTGCCTCTATCTGAATGTCTTCACGAAGGCAGCGGGACAGGCTGACAAGAAACTCCCTGTGGCCCTTTGGATCCATGGTGGTGGCTATCGCGAAGGCTGGGGCACAGAGCCTGAGTTCGATGGTAAGGAATGGGCCCTGAAGGATGTGGTGCTCGTCACCATCAACTACCGTCTTGGTATCTTCGGCTTTATGCCTTACGGTGAACTCTCTGCTGAGAGCCCTCATGGTGTCTCTGGCAATTACGGTATCCTGGACCAGATCCAGTCGTTGAAGTGGATTAAGGAGAACATTGCCCAGTTTGGTGGCGATCCTGATAACGTGACTATCTTCGGACAGAGTGCTGGTGCTGGTAGCGTCCGTACTATCTGTGAGTCTCCCCTGGCCCGTGGTCTGTTTCACAAGGCTGTCATCATGAGTGGTGGTGGTCTGAATGTGCCTCCAAAGGATGGTGAGGCTCCCAAACTCGCTACCCCGATGGCAAAGTTCTTCACTTATAACCCCACGCTGAAAGAGGCTGAGGCAGAGACCAAGAAGGTGATGGACTGGGCAGGTCTGACTGATCTTCAGAAGTTGCGTGCTGCCTCCACGGAGATTCTCTACCCCATGTGCAATATCTATAATATGGTTAACAAGAGTGATCTCTATGTCATGGAGCGTCCTATCGTTGACGGCTATGTGTCACTGAAGAGTTTCGACGAGGCTGCCCGTGAGGGATCCATCGCTGATGTGCCCTATATGATTGGTTATACGCTTAACGATCTGGGTTCACTGGGTCCTGGTATCGCCGAGTTCTGTAAGGTTCGTTCCGAGCAGGGTGGCAAGGCCTGGGCTTACGAGTTCGCCCGTCCGTTGCCTGATGACGGTTCTCATCCTGAGGTGACGGAGCGTTTGAAGGGTGCCTTCCACTCCAGCGATCTCTGGTTCGTCTTCAAGTCTCTGGAGCACTGCTGGCGTCCTTGGACACAGGGCGATTGGGATCTCGCAGAGAAGATGCTGACGGCATGGACCAACTTTGCCAAGTACAGTGATCCTAACGGTGCTGAAGGTTCTGAGGGTCTTGGTTGGACACCATGGACGGCAGAGTCTCCGCAGTTCATGCTCTTCAAACTCGATGACAAGGATGCTGAGGCTTCTGCCATGGGCGAGCCCATCCTTCCTGAGTAGATAGATGGAATGATAGCCTATAAGATTTTTCTGATATCTTTTAGGCTGGTAACGATGAACGTGGGCGTCAGTAAACAATCACTGGCGTCCACGTTCCAGCGATTGAAGAGTAGGGCATCTATGCCTGAGTTAAGGGCGCCCATGATGTCGGTTTGTAGATTGTCACCAATCATGAGGGTGCTTTCACGATGGGCTCCTGACAGGCTGAGGGCATAGTCGAAGTACTGTGGTGAGGGTTTGTTCGCCCCTGCATCCTCACTGAGGATGATAGTGTCGAAGTAATCCCGTAAACCGCAAGCCGCCAATTTCTTATATTGTACCTCATGGAAACCGTTGCTCGTCATGTGCATCCTATAGCCGCGCTGACGCAGATAGTCCATGAGTTCGTGCGCACCTTCCACAACGCCAGATTTCGAGGAGCAGAAGTCAAGGAACTTATCGCTCATTTCCAGACAGAGTTGTTCCGTAACATCAAGTCCCTGACTGGTACTCAGTGGACGACGGAAACGTTCCACGATTAAATAGTCGCGAGTAATCTCACCTTTGGAATAACTCGTCCACAGTTCAATGTTGGCCAGCCAATAAGCATCGTAGAAAATCTGTGGATCAGGGAAAAAGCGTTCAAGATGGAAAGCCTCATACGTCTCCCGCAAGGCAATAACAGCGTTGCCGTGAGTGTCGTAGAGCGTGTCGTCGAAATCAATAAACAAATCTTTATATTCCATCATTAGTATATCGTCATCAGAATGCCCTTTTACGATTGCAAAATTATATATTTTTTGTGAATACCCGCATAAAATAGGTTTATTTTTCTACTTTTACACTATAATTATGTATCTTTGCAACGTCATGCAGTCAAGATGAAAAGAATATTTGTTTTAGAGTTAGTTTGCATGGTTCTGCTGATGTGTAACTCATGCGTTCGGAGAGATAAGGCGGTATCAGATGATACAGCAAGTGCAGACAGTCTTTTGTGTCCGAAATATGCCACAGGCTACCAGGTGAAGAGTCAAGATGGCGTACGATTGGTAGATGTGGGGAAGGACTACCACTTCGCCTTGGTGACGACAGATGACGCGAAAGTACCTGAAGGCTATACGAAGGTGCGCGTGCCTATCAAGAATACCATCTGCATGACGGCTCTGCAACTGTCGAACTTCACCATCCTCGATGCCCACGATGTGGTAAAGGGACTGACAGGTACAAAGAACCTTTTCAACAAGGATATCCTCGCAAGAGTGAAAGATGGCCGTATCGTGAAGATCGGTATGGAGGGTAACTTCGATACAGAGATGGTGCTTGCTGCTAATCCTGATGTGATCTTTATCTCACCCTCCAAACGTGGTGGCTACGACGCCATCAAGGAGACGGGTATTACCCTGGTGCCACATCTGGGCTATCAGGAACTCGATCCCTTAGGACAAGCAGAGTGGATCAAGTTCGTGGGTATGTTTATTGGCAAGGAGAAAGAGGCCATCGAGACATTCGCAGGCATTGAGAGCCGTTACAACGAACTCAAAGAAAAGGCCAGTACTGCTACGACGCGTCCAACGGTTTTGAGTGGTGAGATGCACTATGGCAACTGGCATGCCGTGGGTGGCAAGAACTATCTGGCACAGATCTTCCGTGATGCTGGTGCCGACTATGTCATCAACGATGAGGAGACCAGTGGTGAGAACCTTGAGTTTGAGAAGATGTACGCCCTCGCCGCCAATGCCGACTACTGGCGCATCCTCAATAGTTACCCTGGCGAGTTCTCTTATGAGGCACTCAAAGCTTCAGAACCTCGCAACGAACTCTTCAAGGCTTATCAAGAGAAGAAGGTCATTTACTGCAACATGAAGCAGACACCTTATTACGAAATCTCGCCAGTAGAGCCTGATCTGTTGCTGAAAGACTTTGTGGCTATCTTCCATCCTGAGTTAGTGGAGGCGGGTTATCAACCAACATTCTATTATCTGCTGAAGTAATGAAACGGACGTTGCCAATGATAGTCATTCTGGTAGTGGCGATAGTTGTTTTGACTATTGTCAACCTACTTCTTGGCTCCGTCGATATTCCTTTGAAGAATGTCTGCCGTATCTTGTTTGGTGATACCTCAGAATCAGAAATATGGCAGAACATCATCTGGAAGTCGCGTCTGCCCCAGGCCCTTACAGCCATCATGGCCGGAGCCGGACTGGCGGTGAGCGGACTGCAGATGCAGACCGTGTTCCGCAATCCCCTGGCCGGTCCCTCGGTGCTGGGCATCTCTAACGGCTCGGCCCTCGGCGTGGCCGTGGTGGTGCTGCTCTCAGGACGGTTGGGAGGTGTGGCCTTAAGCCGCCTCGGCTATCTGGGCGATGCCGCCATCAGCGTGGCAGCCATCCTGGGCGCCCTGGCCGTCATGATGCTCATCATGTGGATCTCGCAGAAGGTGAAGGGCAACGTCACCCTGCTTATCATCGGTGTCATGATCGGCTACCTGGCCAATGCCATTATCGGCGTGCTCAAGTTCCTGTCTCCCGAAGAGGATGTCAAGGCCTTCGTCGTGTGGGGGCTCGGCTCTTTCTCACGCGTCTCGGGCGACGAGATGGTGCTCTTCGTGGTGCTCATGTGCCTGCTGCTGCCCTTGGCGTGCCTGCTGGTCAAGTCGATGAACCTGCTGCTGCTGGGCGACCGCTATGCGGCCAATCTGGGACTTAACATCCACCGCAGCCGTCTGCTGGTCATCATGAGTTCAGGCATCCTGGTGGCCATCGTCACGGCCTATTGCGGCCCCATTATGTTCATCGGTCTGGCCGTCCCCCATCTGGCCCGAGCCATCTTCCGCAGCTCCGACCACCGTGTGCTCATGCCTGCCGCCATGCTCTGCGGAGCGGCGCTCGCCTTGGTGTGCAATCTGATAGCCCGCATGCCGGGCTTCGAGGGTGCCCTGCCCGTCAACAGCGTCACCGCCCTCGTCGGTGCCCCCGTCATCGCCGCCGTGCTCTTCCGCAGGCGCAAGGACGAGGTGGGCGAATAACTTTAAAAGTAAAACAAGTTGTTTTACCTTCAAAGCTGACGTCTGAACGGGTGAAATAGATGCCTCCTACGACAGTAAAACAACTTGTTTTACTTTTAGAGACTACAGATGACACAAATGACACATTAAAATATAAACTTTTCACGCGTACCGTGTAGGTTATATTATAATACGCACATATACGCATATATAATATACGCGCGGTACGCGAGAGAATATCAAAATGTGTCACATGTGTCATTTGACCCGCACGACCAAGAAAAAACGACTTTTATTTTGTATTCTTCTCACTTATTCGTATCTTTGCAGCAAAATAAAAAAATATGAAGACTAAATCTTTATTCCTTTTAGCTACCATGATGATTTGCAGGTAGTGTGGTCCTCGGACTTGCCATTCAGAAGACGGGTATCGCCGAGCGACTGGCTTTAGGCATCCTCGATGTGTGCGGTTCTAATCCCCTTGTAGTGATGACGGCCATCTGTTTCGTGGGCACATTCATCACGGAGTTTATCTCGAATACGGCGGCTGGTGCCATGTTCTTCCCCATCATGTACGAGGCGGCTGAGAAGCTGGGCTACGAGCCTTATCCCTTCCTCATTGCCCTGATGGTAAGCGTAAGCTCGAGCTTTGCCACACCTATCGGTTCGCCCACTCACATGCTGGTATATGCCCCTGGCGGTTATCGCTTCAGCGACTTCATGCGCATTGGCCTGCTGATGAACCTCATCATCCTTGCTGCCAATATCTTTATCGTGAACATTGTCTATCCGATAACGCCCTTGCAGTAACTGCTACAGGCGCAAGCCGAGGTAGGCGCGGGCCAGCCACTTGTTCTGGTTGACGGTCACCTTGTCGTTGTCATAGATGGAATTGCTCATCATGAACGAGGTGCCGACAAAATACTTGGGTGAGAAGTAATAGACCAGCGAGGCGCGCTCGTTGAAGATCATGTTGAAACAAAGGCCGTGGTCACGCTTTTCCTGATAGTCATACCCTTGTGTGCGGTCTGCTGCAGAACGGACCTCAAGCGTGTTGTGCTTGTAAACCACGAAAGTGGGCAGGAACGACAGGTGGAGCAACCACTGGGCACGATGGCCGAAGACAAAGTTGTAACCATAGCCAGCGCCAAGTGAGACGTTGGCAAATCTGAGGTGAACATCGGGCGCTTGCGGGCTCCGCTCTATCAGGTCGTCGGTAGTCCTGATGCTACCAGCCTGGACGCCTAATCCTGCCAGCCATGAGCCAGCGGAACGGATTTGGAAATAGTTCTGCGAGAAGGCAGCAGGCAGCGAGAAATGTCGATGGTTGAATACGTAATAACCCGTCAGGTTGAAGACGTTCATGCGCAAACCGTCTTCATCGAGATGATCGATATTCCCCAGTCTCATATCGCCTTTCAGCGACGTGGAGCGCTCGTAGCTGAAATCAAGACTAAAGCGGTCGCCGTGGAAATCGAGATTAAACTCAAAGTCCTTATAGGAACCACTCAGCTGGGCGGGATTGATGGAGATGGAGGCGCCGATGTTGTAGTAGTTGACCTCTAAGCAGATATCGGAATAGGTATGCGTGTGGAGGTCGTATTTCGAATAGACATCGTTGATCGTACCCTTGGCGTGGATATAGTCGCCCGATACGTTTCCCATCAGTCGCAGCAGCCAACGCTGTTGTGGGCGCACCACATAAGCCGAATCGTAACTCAACTTGTAATAGCTGGTAGCCAGTTTTGTGTTCACACGCTTGCTGAGACTCTCCTTGCTCTTGGGGGCCACGATGGTGTCGCTATCTACACTGTCGGTGGTGACGGATTGAGCGTCCGTCGCCACCGTTGCAGTGCATAATAGGATGATTGATAATAATGTTCTAATGCTCATAGACGGCAGGTTAATCCAATCTTGGTTTCAAAGGTTTTAGCACGTACCGTACTGTTCTGCTGCAATACCAGATCCTCGTCGTAGTAGTAATTGTAGTGCGTGCGACGAGCGAAGTAGGATGCAGACAGATTCAGAGACCACTGCTTGGCCAGATGGAACTCAAAGACGGGATTGATGACCAACAGCGAAGCGTTACTGTTGTCACCCTGCACATTCAGGTAGTGCAGATCCTTTTCGCCACTAACGTAGGCATCCAGGTCTCTGTCCTCGTAGCCCTTCCAGGTGTAGAGACGGAAGTACTTGGCATTGAGGATGAAGCGTCCGAAGCGTCCGAATTCAACCTCAGTCTTCGACTTGATGCTGAAACCGCTACCCATGTTGTAGTCGCGCTCGATGACGTTGAAATAGTCACTCTTGGTACCGCCGAGCAGGATGCCGGTGGCGAATACGCGCTGTTCCATCTTCGAGATGGCGCCCATGCGAGGCAGCGAGAAGATGAAGCCAGGGCCAAAGCCTGCAGCCTCACTGATGCGGTAAGGCGTCAGGTCGGAGCCGTCTTCGATGGGCTTAGCATCGTAGTAGTTGAAGTGCTGATAGATACCGAATTCACCTGCCATATCCTTCTTGTCGAGGATAGGCGTACTCCACAGACGACCCACGATGTTCAGGGTGTTCACCAGCGGTTGTCCGCCACCGAAGGCTGCATTAACATCCAGATCGAAGAAGTCGTAAGGTGTCTTATGATGTTCACCGTCAACTGAGGTACCATACGTCAGTGCCATGTTTACGTAAGGAGCATGTACACCACGGAACAAGGCACCGTCGTCGGCCAGATAACGCCAACCCACGGAAATGGAGATATCAACGGGCGTCTTGTTATAGTCGTGATAGCGATAATTTCTGCTCTTTACGCGCCAGGCATCGCCACTGAAGATACGATGCAGCCCCTGGATGGGGTTGATGATGGCGGCGGCAGCCTCGCGCCAGAAGCGCGGCCAACCACGATCGCGGTCGTCGAGGATGGTACGCGAGAGACGGTGCGTCATTTCACCGAGTGCTATACCACCACACGTCGTAGCAATAATGTCGTTGATGGCTGGCGGCTCCGTCTCACCCAGGAATTCCCACATCGCCGAACCCAGCAGCGAGTAGGGTGCCGACTCCCAGAATGACAGTCCATTCGTACGTGCGGCATTGTAGTAGAGGTTGCCATGATAGGGATGCATGAACATGTTGGTAATAAAGAAGTCATTATCCCACACCATACCGTCGGTAAAGTTGCGCTTCAGTGTGCGCAGGGTGGTCTGAGCGAAGTCTGAGTTGAGCGCATAGCGGTCGAACAGCTGTACACCGACATTGATGGCCGTCACCTCAGCAAGAGCCTGCCAGTAGCGCTTCTTCACTGGGAGTACCATGACAGAGTCGCCATAGACCAGATTGGCCTTCTTTTCGTCCCAAGAGCGCTTCCACGACTCGTGCATGTTGCGCGGCTGGCGGAACGTCAGACCAAGTTCGAACAGTGGACGGTTGTGGTAGGTCTCGTTGCGGTCGTAATAGCGCGTAAGACTCCAACCCGTAGAGGCAAAAGCACCCAGACTCTTGTTAATCTGATAGTCCACATTGATACGCGCCTGCAAGGAGTAGAGGCGCTCGGGCTTATCGTTCGAGTTCTTGTCGAAGGTCTCCACGTGATAGTAACCCACATCACCGCTCAGACTCCATTTGGGCGACAACTGGAAATACTGACCTAAGCGATAGAAGATGGCACCCGAGAACTTGCTGTCAAGTCCCATGTAGTGGGTACCCACACCCAGAATGTTGTACGTGCTGCGGTTGCGATAGCGGAGGGCGACGTTAATCTTGCTCAGCGTACCGCCATACACCATCAGGTCGATGTTGGTCATCGGATTGACGTTCACCAGACCTATCTTATGGCCGATGCTGTCGTACGACAAATTGACCAGACCCACCTGCCAGCCCTTGGGGCGCTTACGGGCCACGTTGAACAGACCGATCTGGGCACCATTCAGCGAGTCGGCATAGTTGATGGTTCCCAGCTGCAGACCGCGCATCATGGACTCAGATACGTTCAACATACCCGATATCTGCGCACCACGATCCATGCCCGCCGTCATGTTGTTGGTAGTACTTATCTGCCAACCGTTGAAGACGCGTGCCGAAGCATTGGTAAGACCTGATAACTGCAGGCCCTTGCCGCCATCGGTAGCTACCGACGAGATGACACCAAACTGCACACTCTTTACCGAGTCTTGTACACTGACGATGCCAACAGGCGATTTCTGCCCATGAACGTTTACTGCTGCTATAAAGACTGCAGTAGTCGCTAATGCTATTCTAATTTTCATAAACGATGGAATATTAATCTGAAGGAGCGTCTGAGTATATTTTAATGATCTCTGCAATCTCGCGGCGTGCTTTGCGACCCTCTGGACTGGGCCAGAGGGGATACACGTGTCCCATCTTCTCGGCGACGTGCAGACGGGCATCGACACCGGCGGACTTCATTTTTTCATAAGTCTTGCAGACATCGGTGTAGAACACTTCCCATGTACCTGTAAACAGGTCGGTGGGCGGCAGGCCTTCCATGTCGCCATAGAGGGGCGAGATGATGGGGTCGGCCACGTCCATCTCACCTGCCCAAGCGGTGCCATACCTCTGCAGCACGTCGATGGTGAGCCAGTTGTCGCGCTCCTGCAGCGAAGGATCGCCGCCCATGACATCGACCCAGGGCGAGATAAGCACCAGGTGGCGGGGCAGGTCGATCGAGTCGTTGCGTAACTGCTGCGCCAGCGCCAGGGTAAAGCCGCCGCCGGCGGAGTCGCCCATGATGAGGATGCGACTGGAGGGGATGCCCTTCAGCATCTCGCAATAGAGCTGCATCACGAGCGGATGAGCCTCGGCGGCGGTATGGAGGGGCAGCAGTGGGTAGTTAGGCGCCACGATGCCGCAGCCTGTGGTCTTGGCCCATTCGGCCATGGCCTTCCAGTGTTGAGACGTAAAGTTATGGACGTAGGCGCCGCCGTGAAGATAGAGCACTACGGGTTTCGTGTCGTTCTCAGCAGGCACCTCAAACACCTGCATGTCTCCAATGGTATATTGAACAACCTCACGAGGAAAGACCACATCGGCAGGAATCTCTATTTTACTCTTGTCTGTCTTGTCAGCCATGGCCTTATCGTAGGACTCCGTGTCCATCTGGTGCAAAGCACTCTTCACAATGATGGCCATTGGTGAGCGCCCGGTAATCAGCCAGACTCCTCCACCGACAACCAAGATGGCAATGATTACCGCTGCCACTATTCGCAGGATTTTCTTCGTTTTCATGTTCATAGCTTTGTTTTGTCATCGCTCTCAAACGCGGCCTTGATGCGGTCGGCAATGTTCTGCTTCAGGTTGTTGAAGAAGAAACCATAGTCGTTGCGGTGGTAGCACTCGGGGCCGAACAGGGGTATGGCTTCCGGTTCGTTGATGGCGAAGGGCTTGGCTTCGGCTGTGGTGACGACGACGGAGCCTCGGATGGTGTCCACACGGGCATCGGCGATGCCGGGAACAGTTATCTTCCCCGTCATCTCGTCGAGCGAGCCGAGATTGTCCTTGGCGGGTGCATAGGTGTTGTCACGCTTCCAGTTGATGGGGTTGATGCTCAAACCATTAGGAGCCAGTGTTGCATTCTTGGCATCCTTGTTGGCGACGCCTTCCGTATTCCATGAGACGAGGACGCCCGTGTCGGTGGCTCCCTCGGCAAACTTCAGACCAGTGCGCTCCAGGAAGTCCTTGGTCACGGCAAAACCGATGGGATAGGCTGCAATCATGCGACTTAGAGCCTCAGGATGCTTGGTCATGTAGTTCTCGAGCAGGTTGAGCAGCGTTGAGGAACCCTGCGAGTGACCAGCCAGAATGAACGGACGACCCTGATTCAGGTGTGTCAGGAAGTAGTCGAGTGCATCGGTGGCATCGAAACCCGAGAGATAGTTGGTCACGAAGCGGTAATCGGTACCAGGCTTTGGCATCGAAATTTGGCGATAGAAGGGCATGAAGATGTTGCAGCTCTCTTCGAACACGCTGGTCTGAACCTGTCTGACAAACTTGGCACCAGCCACCATTTCGGAGTCGGTCACTTCGCATATCTGAACAGGGTCACGGAAACCTGTCACCGTAGGATAGATGAAGAACACATCGACAGGCTTCGTTGCCTCAGTCGGTCTCTCCACCCAGTTCTCGGCCTTACTGTAGTCGAGCTTGGTCTGGAACTTCTCTATGCCTGCAACGTCTTTCAGCACTTCAGGAATACTGTCCTGGGCAGAAGCGTCGGCAGCGGGTTTGTTACTACTCTTGCACGAAGCAAGCGTCATGGCTACTAGCATCGCCGATGCCAGGAGTACAAGGGAATTCTGTCTTTTCATCTTTGTTTGTTATTAAATAAAAGCGCATATAAACCTTTAACTATTAACAGTGTTACAATGAACACCGATATGTTTCCTACGAAACTGTGCCCCCATATATATTCCTCGGCAATGAAAGCCGTGAGGCTCGCCGGAATGAAGCATAACACTTCCTCCGCAACACTTTTCCAATTAATCTTAATGTTCTTCATTTTCATATTCAATTATTTGCATATTTCTTCATCAGTCGGCGCTCGGCTTTGCCGCTTTGCTCACAAAGAACTGGTGGCGATACACGAGGCAAGCCATACCCAGATAGACGGCAGCTTGGATCCAGAGGATGCGGATTTCGGGCAGAATCTGACTGACCGAGGCACCCATAGAGTTCACACGGATGAAGGCGCGCACGCCGAAGGTACTTGGGAATATCCACGAGACGCCCTGCCAGTAGCCCGGGATGCTGGACTGCGGCCAGGATACACCAGTCATAAAGAGCAAGGGCACTGATACGAAGACCATGAGCAGCATCACGTTCTCGCGATAGCGTACCAGACACGATACCGTCAGACCGAAGAAGATGCTGGCGATGGTGTAGGGCAGCAGCATCCAGAACAGCGTCCACCCCGTACCCAGTTGTGGGAACGAGAACATCGCAGGCACGGCCATCGAGAGGTAGGCAGCAGCGACGGCACCAATCATGCCGTAGCAGAGCGCCTTGCCCCACACGATGCGGTAAGCACCACGATAGTGCGGATCGTCGTCGGGAATGAGTTGGCCGTTGCGATGACGCTCGCGAGCCGTACCAGCTGCCATACCGATACCGAGGGCAAGTGCCTGTTGCAGAATGAGCATGAGCACCGCTGGCAACACACAAGAGCCGTAGCCGCCTGAGGGATTGAACATCGCCACGTCGTCAACCGCTAAAGGTTGTGCGGAGATCGCATCCTCGCGCTTGGTGTAATTGCCTGCTTTCTTGATATTGATGCCTGCGCCCAAGCGCCCTGCCTCTACCATTGCCGTCTGATAGACAGCCTTGTAGGCAAGCATGAGCGACATGTCGCAATACACGCTGACGGTGGCCTGTTCTCCACGACTGACGCGTGTGGCGAAATCCGTAGGGATGAGGTAGATGCCCCTGACCAGCTGACGACTCACGAGCGAGCGCGCTTCGTCAAGATCCTCGGCATAATATTTCACGTCAACATCAGGCGATGCGTTGCAGTCGTTGATAAACTGCCGCGAGAGCGAGGAGTGCGACTGATCAACCACCACCACAGGTGTCTCGTGGAGCGACTCGTTGTTGTAGATCCACGAGTAGAGCAGGGGGTAGCCCAGCGGCACCACGACCAGGAACATCAGCACGCCCTCGTCCTTGACGACCTTCACGAGCTCGTGGCGGAAGATATAGAGCACATCAGTGAAATGCTCACGTAATCTATTAAGGAATGTACACATAATTCAGCATTGCGTTTTTTACTTTACTAAGCACGAACCAGGGCAGCAGCGTGAAAGCCACGAGTGCCACAAGATGGAACCAGACGTCGATGACGGGGAATCCGTTGAGCACCGTAGCCTGATAGATCATCCAGTAGTGGCGCAGGGGGAACAGCCACGACATAGCCTGCAGCGGGGCGTCCATACCAGCGACGGGGAAGGCCGAGCCGCACATCGAGATCGAGAGTACCGACCATAGCGACGAGATACTCATCGACATACGCAGCGAGGGCATCAATCCGAAGGCAAAGATGCCGAAGCCGAGACCGCCTGCCACCTGCAAAAGACTGAGACGGACGATGCTCCATACCCCACCAAGCCGTGGGAAATCGAGTACGTAGAAAATATACCACTGATAGAGGAATATCACGAGCAGGAACACCAGCGCGTGAACAATATACTTGCCAAGAATGGCCACTACGATGTTGCCGTCGGCGCGGGCAAGCCATTCCTTACCCGTGTCGAACTTCATCTCCATACCCAGCGCGTAGGCCGAGAGCAGCGCCATGAAGAGCATCAGGATGCCAGGCACAAACACGGTGGTCAGCGAGTAGTTATAGCTGCCCTGAGGGTTGGCTATCATGTGCGCATCGACGTTGATGGGCTGTAGTGCCGCCTTGATCTGTGCGGGCGTCGCTCCCTTGGCCGAGAGCGTGGCCTGACCCACTGCCGCCGATCCGAGCGAGCCGATGGTCTTCATGTCCTTCATCGCCATCGAGCCGGCCGTCATACACGTCATCGTGTAGTAGTACGAAATCTTCGGCTGGCGCCCAGCCAGAAGCTTCGACGACGTGCCCTCGGGAATGTAGAGGTAGGCATACACCTTACCCTCCTGCATAGCGTTGCGCGCCTCGGTGATGTTGGCAAATCGATACACCACGCGCGAGCTCTGCATAGCGTCGAGGTTGCGGATCAGTCCGCGCGACGTGGCGCTATTGTCCTGATCCACCACACCTACGGGCAGGTCTAAGGCCACACCATCGTCGAGCATCGTGGTGAAGAACAACACCAACACCACCGGGAACACGATCATGCAGAAACCGTAGATGCGGTTCTTCCACAAGATGCCCAGCTCTCGCAGTGCAATGTCGAGGATTTGAGTTAAATATCTCATTTTCTCAATTTCTCAATATCTCAATTTCTCATTTCTTCATAATCACACTCATGCCAGGACGAACGCCCTCAATCTTCTCTACGGGGCGTGCCTTTACTTCAAAGGTCTTCTGGTCGTACTGTCCGCTGGCCTTTGTGGCCTTCCATGCAGCAAACGAGCCCTTGTCCTTCATGTGATAAACCTTCATCTTCAGTTCCTTGTCGAGCGCAGGAATCTGAACCGTCATTTCCGTGCCGATCTGCACACCCTTCAACTGATCCTCGCGGATGTTGAACGTGGCCCACTGATCGTCCATCACGGCGATGCTCATGATGGGAGAGCCGGTTCCCACGAGTTCACCCACCTTCGGATACACATCGGTCACCTCACCAGCCATCTGGGCTATCTGTACCGTTTCGTTGATATAGCTGGTCACCTCCTGCACAGCGCCACGAGCCTGTCCAGCTGTAGCCGATGCAGCACGACGCTCCTCGGCGCGGGCACCGTTTACAGCCATATCATACTGACTCTGCGCAGCTTTCATCTGAGCCTGAGCTGACTTATACATAGCCTCGGCTTCGTCGTATTTCTGAGCGCTGACCACCTCCTCTTCATAGAGGATCTTCATACGATTATACGATTTCTCAGCGATTTCCAGACCAGCCTTAGCCTGCTCCACAAGTTGCTTGGCAGCCTGAAGCTGCTCTTTGCGGGCACCGTTCTTGGCCATCTGCTCCATAGCGGCAGCGGCGTCGGCAGCACTCTGTGCCTGCGCCATCTTGGCCTTCACATCGGGCGCTTCGAGGATAGCCAGCGTGTCGCCAGCCTTCACCATATCACCCTCCTTCACTCGGAGTTCCAGAATACGTCCGGGCACCTTGCTCGATACACGATACTCCTCAACCTCCATTTCACCTTGAATCACTTCGGGGTCGCGCCCTAATGCGAGCATTCCGATGAGCGCTACGATTATTACGACACCTGAGAATCCTGCCACAGCCAGCAGTATATTGTTATGCTGTTCTTTTGCTTTATCCATGATCTTATATATTTTTATCAATTATCGTTTTTTCAATCTTCAATTTTCAATCACTCCAGCGTTCCCAACGCCTTTTGCAGTTCCACCTGCGAGAGCTTGACGCCAATCTCGGCATCGATCTTCTGCGACTGCGCCTGGTTCCAAGCCGTCTGGGCCTCCATCACCGTGGTATATGAAGCTGTACCCTCCTTGAAGGCTAAGTTCGCCATACGCAGGTTCTCGTCAGCGTTTGCCACGTTCGACTGCGCCATCTCAAGCTTTTTCTGAGCCTCCTTCACCTTGAAGTTGCTCTGCCTTACCTGCAGGTTTATCATCTCGCGCGCATCGTCCAGTTCGAGGTTCGCCATAGCCGTAGCCCCCTTCGAGGCCCTTACCTTATACTTCACGTCACCCCAGTTCCATACTGGTATGCGCACCACGACGCCCACGTTCCATACGCCACCGAACTTCTTCTCAAAGCCGTTGAACGTATTCGGATTGCTGATCATATAGCCTCCCGTCACCAATACCGTCGGCAGATTACCAGCCTTCAGCGCGTTAGTGGTCTGCTTGGTCAGATCTACGCTGTTCTGCAGCACCTTCAGCTCTGGCCTGTTGGCCGCAGCCATTTGCAGGTCGCTTGCAGCCGTCGTGCCCTCCAGCTGAGCCTGTTGAGCCACAGCCACATCCATATTTTCTTCATCGGCCAGCGTAATCGCCTCCTCTTCGTCCAGACCAATCATCTGGCAAAGCAGCATCTTCGAGAGCTCCAGTCCGTCGGTCACCTGCGTCAGTGCCATCTCGGCCTCGTTCACGCGCACGCCTACACTCAGTCCGTCGCCCTTTGTGGCCACGCCCTGGTCTATCATCTTCTGCACGTCGCCCTTCAGCTTCTTCACCAGCGCCACATAGCTCTCGGCCAGCGTCTGCTTGTGTCGCAGCGATACCACCTGCCAGTAAGCCTGGTCTATATTAAATAAGGTGTTCTGACGTTTCATCTCCAGCGAGTTCGTGGCCATATCCTCGTTGATGTCGGCTATCTTGTTAGCCGCCACCAGCGCGCCACCCATAAACACGGGCTGAGTCACCGTCACTGCACCGCCAAACATGTTCCTCGTGTCTGTTCTGAATCCGTCCACGATGCCTGCACCCACATGGTTCAGCGCGCCAGCCACCTGACTCATGTCGCCAGCCATCTTCGCTTGCGTTTCGGCAGGCAGCGTCGCAGCCAGAGGTGCCAGCGCCTCCTGCAGCTTCGTCGTCGTGCTTGTGCCCATGTTGCTCAGTGCAGCCTTCTGGTCGTCGTTCAGGATCGAGATCTCCCTGCTCATCCACATATAGCCGCCCAGAGCGTTCACCTTCGGCAGATACTGCGTGCGTGCCGACTTGCGCAGGTTGGCATTCACCTCCTGCTTCATCTTAGCCACGCCCATCTGCTTGTTGTTTCTCAGTGCCATCGCCCTACAGCTGTCGAGCGTCAGCAACCGCTGCGCTGCTCCAGTCATGGGCAACGACACCAACAGCCCGAGCATCACCGCCCGCACTGTCATTGTCCATTTTTTCTGCATTTTCTTCATATTTTTGAATTATTTCTGAAATTTCTTCCTGTATTCCAACGGCGTCATGCCTGTGTGCTCCTTAAAATATTTGCCGAAGAACGAGGCGTTTGGAAAGTTCAGGTCGTTGGCAATCTCCTGCATCGTCATGTCTGAGAAACGCAGTCGTCGCTCGATGGCCCCCATCGTGAAGTGCTCTATCATCATGCTTGGCCGGCGATTGATAGTCTCCTTCAAGATGGTCGATAAGTACTTCGGTGTCACATTCAACTGCCTGGCAAAGTCGTCCACCTTGCGAATGCGTCCGTCGCTCTGCTCAACCAGTTGTATGAACTTGTCGGCCAGCACTCGTTTATGAAAGCTTGCATTTGAGTCTTCTTGATCTTGCGATAATATATTATGTCCTTTGTCGCGCCTCATCATGCAGAGCATTTCCAACATCATGGTGCTCACGAGCGACCTCACGATATCGCGATAAAGCATCGGCGACTGTTCTCTCATCCGGCGACAAAGCAACTGGAAGTAATTATCAAGCAGTGTAACGTCGTCATCGGTCAGATGCACGATCGGATGCTGCTTAAGATAAGTCAGATCGGCCAGACTTATCTCACCATACATGTTGATGCTCGATAATTCGCTTCTGGAAAACCAGATCTGACGGCAGTTAAAGTCGGGCGAGGACATAAAATTAGAGGCAACGCTATGCGCCATGTAGAGGTAAAGGTCGTTCTTATGGAGTTGAATCTGCTGGCCGTCGTAGTCGAACTGCGCCCTGCCCTCAGTGCAGATCACAATGAGACCGTGATTGTTCAAACGAAGTACTCCATGAGGCAGCGCTCCGAAGTTCTCCATCACCACCAACTCGTCGCTGTCGCCTATCCGCAGCGTGTCAACGCCCTTTCTGGGTATAAGATCTTTTATCTCCATTCTGTTCATTTTTTTACTTTCCGGGTGCAAAATTCGATAATTATATTCAAATTTCGCTGTCCTATTTCTCCAAAAATGTGCTCTTTCACTTATCATCTGCTTGAAAATACATCAAAAGGACATTGTTATGGAAAAATCAAACATTCATTAATGTTCTTATTTCTTCATTTTTGGTGGACAAATTTAGTATAAAAAGAACATAATTCCCATTTTTTATTCGATTTTTCTCCGAATTTGAAACTTCTAAGCGCTACAACATCCGCCTCTCATAAAACCACATTGGGCCCACATCCCTGCGAGCCCAATGTGTCCATTCAAAACAATTAACCTAAAACCAAATAGCAGTTTCTTTTCGTCTTGTCAGGATCTCGTCGATTGATACCGCATGAACAAGAAAAAAGCCAATTATTTGGTTTTCTTCTCGCTTATTCGTATCTTTGCAGCAAAATAAAAAAAATATGAAGACTAAAACTTTATTCCCTTTTAGCTACCATGATGATTTGCGGTTGTTGTTTGGTAGGTGTTGTATCCTGCTCTGACAATGAAGACAACAGTGTAGGTGGACAGTTGCTCGAAGTGTATGATGTGCAAGGCAGCCAGGGCAAGGCTCGCTTGACAGTTAACGGCAAGGTGATCTTCACCACCGACGTGTGGCTGCATCTCATTCGATGAAGAGCGGATGGTTGAGATTCTGCGCTACTGCGACATGTCGCTGGTGATAACTGTCAAGGAATAACAACCACCTACAGGATATCCATGATCTCGCGCAAGGTGGCTACGATATGGGTGGGCACTAGCGAGGGAGCTACTCCCCAGCGATTGAAAAGGATGGTATCGAAGCCGGCATCGTGAGCGCCTACGATGTCGGTCTGCAGGTTGTCGCCTATCATGATGGTGGTCTCTTTATGGGCGCCTGACATCTTCAGGGCGTAGTCGAAAAACTGCTTCGAGGGTTTGTTGAAGCCCGCATCCTCGCTCAGGATGATGGTATCGAAATAGTCTTTCAGGCCGCAGGCAGTCAGTTTCTTGTATTGCACCTCGTGGAAACCGTTGCTGCAGAGATGCATGAGGTAGCCCTTACGCTTCAGGTAGTCCATCAGTTGGTGGGCACCCTCCACCACGCCCGACTTTGAAGAACAGAAGTCGAGAAAGCGGTCGCTCATCTCCAGACAGAGTTGTTCGGTCACGTCAAGTCCCTCCCCCACGCTCAGAGGACGGCGGAAGCGCTCTACGATGAGATAAGGGCGGGTAATCTCTCCCTTTGAATAGCGGGTCCAAAGGTCGATGTTTGCAGCCCAATAGGCGTCGTAGAACACTTGCGGGGTGGCAAAATAGCGATCCAGATGGTAGGCCTCGTAGGTTTCGCACAGCGAGATGACCGAGTTGCCATAGGTATCGTAGAGGGTATCGTCGAAATCGATAAACAGATCTTTGTATTTCATTGTTCGTTATTCACTAAATATGTTTCCATTGTCGTCGATGAGCAGTATGGTGAGAGAGCCATTAGGCAGTAGAGGATTGCAGTGCTCTAAGCAGTGGTGGATGATCGTGCTGGCAAACGTCTTCAGTTTGTCAGCAGGTATGATATCCCAGAGTTCACGTGCCATAGTTATTTCACTGATATCGATATCGCAGTCTGATTCTTTGAGCATCTGCTGGATATAGTCTTTATCCATCGTAGCTTTTTTGCTGTGTGTGTCGAGATGGCCTTGGGCCAGCTTCACAGCTTTGCCCAGCATAACGCCCAAAGTAACCTGCTTGATGTTGAGCTCGTGGGCGATCTTCAGCGTCTCACCGATATAGTTGCCATATTCCACAAACGCCTGTTGGGGCAGGTCTGGATAGAGCGCTTTCACAAAACGCTCACTTTTGCCACCGCTATTAATCACCACACGCTCAGAGCCAGAGGCCTGCGCCACCGTCAAACACTTACGGATGCTCTCTATGAAGGCTTCTTCCGAGAAAGGCTTCACAATGCCAGAAACACCAATGATCGAGATGCCGCCCTCGATGCCCAGACGGGGATTAAAGGTGCGCTTAGCGATTTCCTTGCCCTCAGGCACGGAAATCGTAATGGATAATGGACAATGGATAATTGATAATTGCTCCAGATTCTTTCGGATCATCTCACGAGGGGCTTTGTTGATGGCAGGCTCGCCAGGCGGATAGTCAAAGCCTGGAAGCGTGAATCTTCCCACGCCCTCACCTCCAAGAATCTCGAAAGTCTTGGATGGTTTGACACTCGCCCTTATCTCCAATCCATTCGTGACATCAGGATCATCACCAGCCTCCTTAAAGACTGAGGCATAACCCTCCCCATAACTCACAGGCACAAAGATCGTCTCGCCATCAGGCAGGATAACAGGCACTTCCGATGGTCTCATAGAGGCTAACGTCGCAGCCACAGCCGCCGCCGTCGCACAAGTACCTGTCGTCAGTCCGCTATGCAGGGGATAGAACTCTGGCAACAGTTTCTCCACTGCCCGCCTTAATCCGTAAGGCCCGTTGACGATCGTAAACAGCCGAGGAGTCTCTGGCCGCTTTAAGGCGATAATCCTCATGCCTCGTTGCTGAGCAGCCTCCACTTTCTCTGGGAATCCCCCAGAAAGACCACTCTCCTTCAACAGCATCGCGTCAGCCTCTACAGGAATATCTTTCGGATCCTCATAATAGCAGAGTTGTTCCTCCCCAGCCCCTTGCTTCAGGGCTAAATCTATCGATGACTCCCTGTTGAGGATGCGATAAAAAACTCTGATGCCTTCAGCCTCCAATGGTTTCAGTTTGGCAATGCTCTGCACACCCGTTGTCGCCAACAGACTATGGATATCACGAGGTATCTGGCTGTAGTCATCAATCCATGTGATCTCTGGATCGCGTTCAGGATAGATGCGCTCATAGCGGATGGCTGGGATATGGAGTGTTTCAGAGACCTGGGCAATCGTCTGGTGAAGTTGCGAGGCGAAAGGATGGGCGGCATCCACTATCAGACGGATAGCCTGCTCACGACAGAATGCCAGCATCGCCTCTTCATCCAGTGCACCGTCAATACGTTGCCCATGATGCAAAGTGATATCCTGTTCACCCGTCTTGGTGCTGTAAAAATAGGTCGTACCAGCCTCCTCCAGCACCTCTACAGCCTTGCGTCCTTCCGTCGTACCTCCGAATACCAGTATCATAATTCGCCTAAGGCATTGTTACTTGTTGTCGTATTCGAAGTAATCGCGACGGAGAGTAATCTCTGTGTCAACCTGCTCGGGCATGATACCTACCATCAGACAGCGGCCCGTGAGATCGTTGCCACAGGGCTTCAGATCAAGTTCAAGATAGGTATTCTCTCCGAGATCCTTACGGATGTGGATGTTCTCACCGTCGAAAGTCATCTTAGGGTCCTTATAGTCTTCAATACGGTAGCGGTAGAGACTTTCGACTTTCAGTCCGTTACTCTGCGGATCAGTGTTACCCGCTTCCAGTACAAGGATCAACTCAGGTACGTTCTTGCCTACCCATCGCCATTCTCCCACAAGACTATCAGCCGTAACGGGGAGGGTCTGGGCCTGTGCACTGCTGATAATACGGAGCCCAGCCTCTTTCCAAGCGATGATACCACCTTTTAGGTTCACCAGCGTATAGCCCTTATCTCCCAGTTTGCCTGCAGCACCAGCAGAACGTCGTCCACTACGGCAATACACGGCAATCTTCTTGTCTTGAGGCAAAGAAGCCATAGCCTTCTCAACAAAGTCACTCTGGTGATAGTCGATATTGATAGCCCTCTCGAGATGCCCTTCCGCAAATTCATCAGCAGTTCTCACGTCGAGTATCACCACATTAGTATCAGCCACCAGTTCTGCGAATTCGTTGACATCCGCATTTTCATAATTTCCCTGACCGCAAGCCGTATTCAGGCCTAACATAGTCAATAAACAAGTCAAAAACTTCTTCATATCTGTGTACATCTTTTATTTCTACTTAATCAAGATTTTCTGGGTGTTAGAATAGGCCAGAACGTCTGGCATACGCGCGTCGCCACTGATGACAACATAGCCGCCATTCGCCTCGTCGTTAAAGACATCTTCATTGTGCTACTCTGTTATTGGATTACGTTTGCAAATATAGGAATTAAAACTGAAAGTTCCAAATTATTTTTAAATAAACATAAGCATTGCCTTACATATGGGAGAGCCATTAACAATGATATAGGGTTCTTTGTCAGCGTTTTAATTTCTCCTCATAATAGGTATTCTAAAAACTGTGCACCATCCACACTGCCGTCGTCCCGACGTGAAAGATCAACTACGAGTGAGATGCCTCGCACATCTCCCACCTCTTTGGCAAATTCGCACGACTGAATACTGCGGACCACCCCAGATAGTTCTAACACCCTGATTGTCTTCGTGTTACGATAGTTCTTGACGATTGTTATCTTGATCATCTTATTTAGTTTTTGATCATTGACTACAAGGATATAAATTAAATTTCTAATTTCATTGAAAAATTGATAAAAAATGGGTCAACTATTCATATTTTGAGATACCTTATTGAGTATCAATCATTTACATTATGAATAGAGGCTCAAAAAAGAGAGCCAACTATTCATAAATTACCATTTTTATTGACAAAACAGACACGGGTATGAGTTACGCAAATAGTGTACCAACTTCGTTTCAATCTTTGGTACACTTTGTTTCTCTCTGTGGTACAACTTGTTTCTCCAAGAGAAACAGAGTGTACCAATAGTTTGTGTGATTGAAAAACTACCTAATATACAGATAGTTAACTGAAGTTTATCGCTAATTCAGGTTTAAATTTTGGCCGTTTATGAATAGATAAGCATCTAAAAATGTACTCTATTCATAGTGTAAACTATTATATTACAGATATTTATCATCAATTATGAATAGTTGAAGCGTTTTTTGATATATTTTATTGGAAAATATTTTGTAGTTTCACAGAAAAGTAATAAATTTGAACGTTTATAATAATACATTGGTGGCCCTGAACACTGATATCGTCCGAAAACGATTGAAAGTTTTCGGACTTTTTCTTGGAAGTTTCGAAATAAATTCCTATCCTTGTAGCCGATAGAGCCAGTCCGTTTGCGGACAGGGCGAGTCAAAGACATTGATGGGATCCAGAGGCTGAGAAAGCCATTTGTAAGGACAGCCAATGGGAAAGGAGTTTTCTAACGTTATTATCTGTGTATTCAAACTTCGCAAACTTGAATCATCGCACAGAGAAAATGCAACGTTTTCTGCACCAACAGTCTCAATTTTTATCTGAGAAGTTACCTGGTTTGCCATTTTTTTTATTATCTTTGCAGCAGAATTCGTTGATAACTTATGAGAAGATTGAATTGGAGAGGCAAATTGTGGCTCGGGGCATTTTGGGTAATGCTTCTGGCTGCACTGATTTCTGCATTGTGCTTTTTTCTCCATAAGCCTGCCCATTGGTTTGTATGGATGCACATTTCAGCAATAGCCTTTGTCCTATGGATTTGGTCTTCACCATTAAGGTGTCACGAAACAGACGACGTGCTTTATAAGAAGCACTAACTCAGTCCCCTTTCTTAACCTCTTCATAGTGGCGTTTTTCCGCCTCACGTTCCTTGCGGGTCTTCTTTGCGGGCATCGGCTTTTCTGGCTGGTCCGACTCAAATTCCATCACGTCGCGCGGTTCCAGTGTCTTTGTCGCGTAAGTTTTGATTGCTACTCATAATGGGTATTTTAAAAACAGAAGATTTTTATTTTTTCTTCCATTATCTGTTTATTTTCCACATCCTCGAGATATTTATTTATGAAAAAAAGGTGTTTCAGCGTAAACTAAAACCTTAAATCCGAATATAATTTGAAAATAAATAAATAAAAAATATGAGAAGAAAATATTTCAAAATCGCAAAGAGAATCGTTGAGATTCTGCTCCGGCTCCACCACCTATTAGCCTTTATGGAGCACTATGATGTGGAGTTCAACCATCACTACTACCACCCAGACCAACACGTCGAGGTGGTAACGTGACGGCACGGAAAAGCCCCGGGCCGTGAGGCCCAGGGGGCTGTGTCTGCGCCCGCAGGCGGACGGGCGGCTTTTGTCTTAAAGGCCAACGACAGCCTCGCCCTTATGTCTATACGGCTACGCTGAGAGCTTCTGCCATTGCTTCTGACGGAATGCTCTCGGCTGCACGGCGGATGCGGTTCGACAGGTCGATGAGCGCACCGCGCATCTGCTCGGCCTCCTCTGGCGTGAAGCCGCCCTCGCCGCCATTGCCGTCGATGCCGTCGAGCTTGTGGTAGAACCACGATGATGAACGCTGGAAATACGTGTTGGCGAATTCTCTCCAGGAGATGGCCATCTGGATGTCCTTGATCCTCTTCTTCATGTCGCTGATCACGACAGGGTTTTTAAGTGTAGTTTCCATTTTCTCTTGTTTTATTAAGACTTTGCAAGTGTACTACAAATTTTTGTAGTATGCAAATGTTTTACTATAAATTTTCGTGCCAGAAATGTTAAATCTTCAACTCTTTATTCGATTTTATAGAAAAATATTTTGTAATATCGAAAATTGTTTGTATCTTTGCACCAGAAAAAGTTAAGGATATGAGAATTTTCACAGAACAGACCATCAAGCAGTTCGCCGAGCAGCACCCAGAGGCGCTGGTGGCACTGCAGGTATGGGTAAGCGTGGTGAAGTCGAGCCGCTGGACATGCTTTGCCGACATCAAAAAGGACTTCAACTCAGTGGACGCCGTGGGCAACCAGCGCTACGTGTTCGACATCATGGGTAACCACTTCCGCATCGTGGCCGTTGTGAAGTTCACCATCGGATTCGTCTATATCCGCTTTATCGGCACCCATAAGGAGTACGACAAGATAGATAGCAAGAATATATAAATAAGGAGGATGCACTATGACAAAGATTGAGAACAGAGAACAGTATGAGTGGGCAGTGGCCAGAGTGGAGCAGCTGCTGCCGCTGGTTGATGACAATACACCAGTAACCGATCCTAACAGCATAGAACTGGAACTGCTGTCGAATCTTGTGGCCGACTACTCCGAGGAGCACTTCGCCATCGGCAAACCTGCCCTCGGCGACGTCATCAAGATGCGCATGGCAGAGTTAGGCATCACACAGACTAAGTTGGCCGAGATCCTGGGGTTGAGCGCTTCACGCATCAGCGACTACATCACCGGCAAGTCGGAGCCCACGCTAAAGGTGGCCCGCGATCTGGCCATCAAACTGGAGATTGCCCCAGCCGTGGTGCTTGGCATCTGATTCACAGGCAGACAGGTATTCTCGAAAGAGCGACGCTCCCCACGTTTTGATTGCTACTCATAATGGGTATTTTAAAAACAAGGCCGATTTTGCTGCAAAATAGCTTAAAAAATCATTTCATCACTAAAATTGTGGTTAAAATTGTAATGAAATCAAAAACTTTTCGTATCTTTGCCAGCGAATAAATAGCTATAAGCAAATCAATCTGGTTATGACTACGTCTAATCCAGCGGTAGAAGAATACCGCAATTTTGTCGCATCCCTTGCTGCAGGAGATGGGGTTAATCGTGTTTTCTTGAATTCAGATGAAGACAAGGCACTTATTGTTTTGGTGGAACTTTTTAAGTCTGCCAAAACCGTAGTTCGTATATTTGCAGGCAACCTTTGCCAACATGTAGGCAATCAGAGAGATTATATTGAAGCACTTAGTGATTTTATCGAAAGGGGTGGCGAGGTTAAAATCCTTCTTAATAAATTTGATAGGGAAGCAGCCTTGCAATCCGATTTGTATAAAAGACTTGCCTATTATATGGCAGAACAAAAGCCTGTATATGTAAAACAGACAACCGCTAGGCCGTATTATACCAATGATGAATCCAAAAAGGAAGTTCATTTCACAATAGCAGACTCTAAGGGTTTCCGTATTGAAACAGATACTGAGAAAAGAACTGCCAGATGCAATTTCAATAATCCTGAAGAAGCAGAGGGGGTTATCAAATTCTTCGATGAGGAATTTGAAAAGGAGTATGCTAAAGAAATTAATCTGACAGAGCTTTTTGGATATGGAAATCAGTAACTTTTCTTCTCTTATAGAAGTAGGTGTAACCCTTAATATCGCTTGTGTTGCCATTGAATATGTTAAATCTTACACTTCTGTATTGTGTAATCAGGTGTTCAATTTAAAGTCCCAGATAGAGAGTTCGTGCAAAGAATGCTTGGACTCTCTTATTGACGAGACCACCATTAGAAATCTCCCTAATGCTAATGTCAATGGTTCAGATACCGATATAATCAAAGAACGCCTGATTAGCAGAAGGGGTTCGTTGGTATCAGAGATCAGTAATAAAGAAAAGACCCTAAAAGAGATGATCAAACAGGTATGTGAAGTAAAAAACATATCATCTATCTGTCTCTGGTTTTCAATTCTAGGCTTAACAGGATTATTCCTGATGGGGTTTGAGGATTCCGGTGAATGGGCAGATAATTCTGGCATACATCTATATTGGACAATTCTAGTATTATTCTCGATAATCTTTTCTGTTCTTGGATGGATTCGAGGAAATAAAGAAGAACCTCTCTTAAAGGTTATTGATTATTGTTCACTTCGTTTTTCTATTTTTACATTCATTGCATGTATGATTATAGGGGAAGTTTTATTCCATTTTTTAAAAACATCAATTTTAGTCGGCTTGGTTGAAAGTTGGTGGGTAGAAATATTGGTTTTTAGTATGTTTTTGACTTATTCAAACTTTATTGCATCTTCCATTGAGGTCTGGAATAGAGCAAAAAAAGGTCAGAATAAAATCATTAAAGAGAAAGCCTCTTTAATGGACAAGTGTACAGAATTGAACAATTCCATTAATTCTTTACAGGGGGTAGGAAATGTTGCAGCTATGCTGACAACAGATGTTGTTGCTGAGGAGGAATAATATTATGGGGTATTTCCCTCATTAAAATAGGGATTTTCCCTTGCAGATCTCAGGATAAATCCCTATCTTTGCAGCGAAGAAAAGAAGAAAGGAGTTGGATATGATTACGTTTCTCATCATAATGACAATCATCTGCATTGCAGCAGCAATTCTGGATCATGCATCTGGAATGGACAGAAAACCGACGTCCAAAAAATATAATAATAACGATTGGAGTTTGAAAACTATCTTAAAGAACCCTCCCAGGGATATTGCTCACTCTCCTAGTAAGAGATATCGACGTCGTTAAGATGTCCTTTTGTTGATGGAAAAATATAAATACCTTTGCGTTTAGTAACGTAAAGGTATTTTTTATGAGCATCACCGTCGATACTGTCAATCTGCGTTTCAATATAAAGCCGCAGTATGATCAGCAGCAGCTGAATGAGTTAAAAGATGACCTAAAGGCTGCAGAAAAAGAATTTAAGGTAACAGCCAAAGAGGTTGAACAGAGTGCCAGAGAGTATAAAAAACTCAATGAGCAACTAAAGAACATGAAAGATAATCGCGACCGTTTGACTGCGCAAAAATCTCGTACTCCAGAGGAAGAGCAACAATTGCAGCGTCTTAACAAACGTATCGCCGAACATATTATAAAAGTTCAGGAACAGGATAGAAAGCATGGAGATCTGCTCAGAAGATACAGAGAGCAAACTTTGGCCATGCAGAATGCCCAAAAGAAACTGGATGGATATACCAAGGAAATCGGTTTAAACAAACTATCCATCAACGAACTGACGCAAAAACAAAGGGAATTGAATATTATTGTTCGACAGTTAAAACCTGGAACAGAAGACTTTGAAAGATATACAAGCGAGCTCAAGGCTGTAACAGAGCAACTTGCGAAGACCAAAGAAGAAATCTATGGTGTCAAAGAATCTCTTGATAATCCACCAAGTAATCCAAGTAAATGGTCGAAATTTATAGAGGGAATTAATCAGGTATTCTGGTTTATCGAGTTCCTGTATAGTTTTGATTGCTACTCATAATGGGTATTTTAAAAACCTTTGATTTGTAAATGGTTGTCTTAAAGGTGGTTATTGAGATTTCAATTTGAGAGAAAATAACGAATTTTTAAAAGAAGGAATCATCTTTCCCTATTTTTTCCCTATCTTTGCACAAAAAATGGCAAAACAAACTTTAGTTTTTGAATCCGCAAAGGAATTGTCGCTAAGCAATGGTATGTTGGCAATAACAGACAAAGAAACAGGGGATATTACTTTCAGATCATTGGAAGACATTCAAATACCTGTATCATAACTCATCATCTCCTTTTCTAAACAGGTGGGTGAAGTGCTTGGAATAGAGTTCTGAGAGACCTTGGCGATTATCGATGGCCTCGCCCACGACGAGCATCGTGGTGAGGGTGAGATGGTTGTCGTGTACGATCTTGGCGAGGTCTTTGAGCTGACCACGATAGATCTTCTGGTCTGGCCATGTGAGATGATAACAGGCTGCCACGGGCGTGTCCTCAGGATACTCCTGAAGCAGTTCGCGCTGGACATCATCAACGATGGAAGCCGAGAGGAAGATACACATCGTACTCTGACTGCGCGCCAACAGATGCAGTTGTTCTTTTTCTGGCATGGGGGTACGCCCCTCGCCACGTGTGAGGATAATCGTCTGGCAACGCTCAGGAATCGTGAACTGACTCTGTAACTCAGCGGCTGCAGCAAGGAAAGACGAGATACCTGGTGTGATATGATAATCCATGCTATTCTGATCGAAGAAAGCCATCTGTTCCTGGATCGCACCAAAGATACAAGGATCGCCCGTATGCAGACGAACGATGAAGTGACCCTTGTCATAATGTTCCTTCATCAGCGCACACTGTTCTTCGAGCGCCATATCAGCAGAGGAGCGCACGACGGCACCAGGCTTGTGGCAGTCTGTCAAGGCCTTAGGCACCAGCGAACCCGCATAAAGAATAAGATCTGCACGCTCCAGCATTTTACGGCCTCGCACACTGACCAAGTCAGGATCGCCAGGACCTGCGCCCACGATCTCGATGTGGCCTTTGCGCGCTCGCAGATATTTGTAGTCGATGGCGAGGGCAGCCGTCCAGTTCTTGCCTTTCACCTTGGGGATGATCAGTTTGCCATGATTGGAGCCGAGGATGGCTGCTGCCTCACAGACAGAGGGCGTGCCTACATGACTGGCTACGACGGCACTGGGATGGGGTACCTCCACAGCCGACAACTCCTCAGCCGTAAAGAATACCACCTCCTCGTCGTACTCGTCTTTGAGCATCTCCACAAACTCCTCACCAGCCTTTACGTCGATGGTGCAATAGCGATGAGAACAGGGCAGATAACCGTATTTGCAGAAAGCCTCGTCGATCTCGTCATAGATATCTTCATAGTCTTCAGGATGATGCGCCAGTCCGAAGCCCACCGTACCAACCATTGGCACAAACTGGAGTTCGAGCATGCCTTCTGGTACCTGATGACCGTATGGCGAGACGATGATGAGCAGCTTGTATTTCTTGGGATCTGCCTCGCTGATGTCGTTGATGATAGTGACGTGCTCAGGTTTTGTGGCTTCCAGATAGTCCGTACCCTCGTCGCAAACATCCATCAGCAGGGCCGTTGGCTCACGATTCACGAAGGCATAGATGCAGTCCTGCATATCCTCTGGGTCACTGGCAACGGGCCAGTCAAAGCGCTTTTCGAAAGTGTCGAGCGCCCAGAGTCCGGCATTGTCGCTCTGGGTGGTGATTACCTCGCGAGCCCCTATCAGTGCTGCCACCTCGTGCGCCAGATCATTCGCCCCTCCGATATGTCCTGAGAGGACAGAGATGGCGTTCAGCCCCATGCTATCAACACAGACAACAGCAGGATCCTCGTGCTTGTCCTTGATGTAGGGGGCGATAGTGCGTACACAGATACCCATCGCGCCGATGAAGACAAAGGCATCGTACTGTTTCCAAAGTTTACCCACATCAGTACGACTGATGACCTTGGCACCAAGTTCACGTTGCAAGGTCGTGGCGATGTCCTTGCCTGTCTCATTAATCTGTATGACGGCTATCTTCTGCATCTTAGTATTTCTATGGGGTTGAAGTCGTTGAGTTGGATACGGAGGGGGGACTCTTGTCTCAGACCGAGTTCTGCGCAGGCCTCATCCCAGAGTTGGCGACTGTCAGTGGGCACCATAGGTGAGGTGACGCTGTTGAAGACGATCACACCATCATCAGCGAGGACAGTCAGCACCTTCGCCATGATCTCTTTCAGTTTTCCACCATGACCACCAATAAAGACAGCATCAGGACGGGGGAGGGTAGAGAGGTCTGTTTCGAGGAAATCGCCCATATGGATGTTGATGCCAGGAGCACCAAAGCGACGGGCGTTCTCGTGGAAGATAGCCTCGCACTCAGGTCGGATCTCGAAGGCTTCGATATCCAGATGGGGAAACTGCAGACGGGCTTCGATAGAAACACTGCCCGTACAGAAACCTATGTCCCAGAAGACTCTTCGCTTTGGAAAGACGAGTGCCTGAAGCGTCAGCAGACGGATGGGCATCTTAGTGATCATCTTCTCGCGACCGTCAAGCAGAGAAAATTCTGCGTCGGGGATGCCGAAGGGGACTCGCTGGGGACGGTTCTTCTGAGTTTGACCCCTTGAGGCGGAATTGTCAAACTCAGAAGAACCGTCCCCAGCGAGTTCCAGCAACAGGCAGTTGGGATGATCGAAGTCTTGACGAACGGCTTCTTCGAGGGTAAGGGCAGTGACTTTTTCAAGAGTTGGATGGCCGAGGTGTTCACCTACGGACATCCTGTAATGAGTATAGCCATAATCCAGCATTCTTTGGGCAATGGCAGTTGGGGTATGCTCACGATCCGTCAATACGCCAATCTTCTCGGCCCTCTCGATGAGTGCTCTGTCGAACTCAGGCCAAGGACGACCTGTAAGCGAGACAATCCGCATATCGTGATAAGGCATCACCAGCCGATGGGCCAACATCTGGAGGGAGTTAAAAGTCGGATAAACCACCAGTTCGGCCTTAGGCATCTCACGCTGAATGGTGTTGGCAAAGCCAAAGAATAGCGGATCTCCAGAAGCAAAGACAACGATAGACTGACTGACATTCAGATGGTTAGACAAATGTCTGAAACACATGTCGTATTTGTCGAAAACATCATCCAGAGGAACCGTGATATTGATCCAGTCTGCTCCTTCTGGCAGGAACGGTGCCATGATCTCATGATGGCGCTTGCCACCAGAGAACACTTTCCCCCGGTGGATGATATCCATCACCTCTGGTGGAAACCAAGGTTTAGGATTGTCAGTAATGCCTATAACGATAAACTTCATAAATCGCGGCCTGGTTTGAGTTGTGCAGCATCATCGAAGGTCAGGATCGCATTACAGAGTGTAGCGGCGATATTGCTTCCACCCTTGCGGCCCTCCACGATAATCTTGGGGATATCACGGAAGGGCTTCACCATGTGCTTCGACTCACGGACGTGGACGAAACCCACAGGGGCAGCGATGATACCAGCAGGCTTTGCTTTTCCTTTACGGATCAGGTCACAGAGTTCCATTAGTGCCGTGGGGGCATTGCCAAAGGCGAAGAGTGCATCAGGATGTTCCTCGACAGCCAGACGGATACCAGCCTGTGTACGGGTAATCTCCTGTGAAGAGGCCATTTCTGCCACACGGGGATCAGAGAGATAGCACTTCGCCTCGATGTCTAAGCGTTGGAGGGCACCCTTACGGATACCACTCACCACCATCGTCACATCTGTTACAATCGTCTTCAGACTCCCCTCACGAATCTTATTGTAAATTGTCTCCACAGCCCCCTTGTCCGTGTAGAGGATCTGTTCCATGTTGAAGTCGGCAGTGGTATGGATGGCATGCAGCAGGGCCCATTTGTGATCCAAGGGATAGTCCTTTTTTTTCAGAAGATCCTCGATGGTATGGAAAGAATCCATCATGATCTGTTGGCCTGGTTTCTCTGCAACCTTTTGATTCTCACGGTAGTAGCCGCGAGGCGTAATCATCTTTCCATCCACGACATACGACTGCGAATTGCCAATCAGGATGACGGTAAACATATCCACCTGTTCAGGATCGAAGGCACCCAGAGTGGTGACAACTACTTCCTGATCTGGTCTGCCTGCCTGACGGACATAGCCCACAGGCGTCTCCGCAGACCGTTTCTGCAAAAAGAGTTCCTGCAGACGGTAGAGTTGCCAATAACGGCCATGTGACTTGGGATTATAGACGGCGGTCACGAAGTCGCCTTCAGCAGCCGCTAAGATCCTCCGCTCGATCACTTCCCAAGGCGTCATCAGGTCGCTCAGCGAGATGATACATAGGTCATGTCCGATAGGTGCCCCCAACAGCGAGGCAGCCTTCTGGAAAGCGGAGATACCAGGCAGGACTTCGATTGTCACAACGGGGTCAGGAACCTTTGTGTCATCCCGATGACACAAAGGTTCCTGACCCCGTTGTGACATCTCATAGATCAGCGGTGCCATACCGTAGATACCAGCATCACCAGAGGAGATCACCACGACGGTCTTCCCCTGCTCTGCCAGTGCAAAGGCCTGTTCTGCCCGTTCACGTTCCTTCTTCATCCCTGTGTCGATACATTCGCATCCCTCAGAGACGTATGGTTCGATAAACTGGAAATAGTATTTATATCCTACGATGACATCCGCCTGTCTGACAGCTTCAATCACAGCCGGCGTGATGTCCTCCGGACTGCCTGGACCGATGCCTGCAACAATTATTCTCTTCATTGAGCGCAATAATAACCATTTATCGGACGAGGACCTTCTTACCATCTACCACCATAATACCCTTGCTGGGTGTGGTGAGTCGTCTGCCGTTGAGGTCGTAGATTCGTCCATTCTTCTCCACGTCGTTTTCTACACCCATGATGTCGGTGCCCCGCTGCACCTTAATGTCTATGATACAGCCTTCATTATAGATCCATTTATTCTTACTCCATGAGTTAAAGTATTGGATCGTTGCCTTGTACTTCCCCACGGGGATCTCATTTAACGGGAACTCCATCTTGAACGTCGTCAGATTCCCTCTCTTGAACTTCCTGGTTTCCGTACTGCTATAGGTCACACCTTCCATATCCTCATTCCATAACCTGAGACGTGTTCCAATGCTTTCTGTCAGACCATTGTTTGACAATTCTGCCTTCAGGACCAAAACGTCATCCTGTGTCAAACTGCTGGGGTCTGAGTTCTCACAACTGACAGAAACGAAATGTAAATCTGGCGTAGATGCTACCACATTGAAAGAGATCAGCAGATCCGGATGGTAATACCACTTGTTATCATCCCAAGTCTTCTGGTACTGGATGCCGGCAAGGTAGTGTCCCGGTTGGATTTCCGTCATCGGATACTCTGCCCTAATGGTCGTTTCCTCGTCTTTCGGAAATTCACAAGTATAGGTATCACTGATTTTTACGGTTTCTAAATTATCATCCCATATCTTGAATCTCACATTGACATCGCCTGTCTTACCCGTATTCTTGAAAGTGGTCAGTATCACAAGATTGTCTGTGGTTGTCAAGTTTTCCAAGTCCTTATTCTCAGCACTGGAAGAGACAAACAAGATCTTCGGTGTAGTAGCCGACTCTTGCTTTACGGTGAAACTGATCAGCATGTCTTTCGAGTATTTCCATTTGTTGTTACCCCAGGACTCTAAATACTGAATGGTAGCATAGTACTGTCCTAAGGGGAGTTCCTCCAAGGATTGTTCAATGGCTACCGTGGTCTCAGAGTTCATGGCGAACGACTTGGTGACTGTACCACTCGCAACTACGCCTTTCATATCCTTATCAAAGATTCTCAGACGGGTCTTGACCTTGGCCGTTGCACCTGTATTCTTGAACTTGGCACGAAGGACGAGGAGATCATTCTTCGTCATATTCTTCAAGTTCTGGTTGTCGCTGGTCACTGACACCCAACTCAGTTTCGGGTTCGAGACGTTAGGATTACCTTTGACGGTCACCTCGAGTTTTCCATTCTTGACCTGTATCATATAATAGTCGGTCTTACCGCCTGTCGTACGGATATAGGTCTTCCGCGACTTGGCCTGGTCCACGATGATCGGATACAGATAGTAGGAGGCTCCCTCCTCGAACATACTGGCATCAATGGTCAGGGATATTTTAGAGTAATAATATAGTTGTAAGAAATCCTTCACTTCCACCCAATTATATTTGGACTTGCCGGTACTGATGTTCTTCAGTTCCCATCCCATAAAGCCATTAAACCCTACAGTAAAATTATTAGCATCTGCGCAGTAGCATCCTACATCGGTGAGGGTCATCTCACGGGTAGAAGCATTGAACTCAAACTTATCCGCATACCAGGGATCTTCGCGTGGTCCTACCTCCTTGGGACTTATCCGGCAAACCATCCACTGATTGTTGGTATAATGGAAATCACTTGTCCCTAATGATGTCAATTTGAAATAGCCATCGCTGCTTCCGTTCCATCCCCAGTTGATATGATAACGCCCAGAATTGTCACTGCCGTCAAGCACAAAGGCATGACCGCTGACGTTACCTTCGCCGTCAGGATCACTTGACCCACTCAAGAGAATCGGCCTTCCTGCTTTCAGTTCCTCCTGAACGAGTTGCTCCCATTCATCACTCGTGAAGTATTTATTCAAATATAACCTGAGATTGGGATTATATTTAAAATAGTTTACCAAAGCATACGAGCCATGGCCATAGTTTGAACCAGACCCAGTACTCGAGTAGTTCATATACACAGAGACACCACAGGCATGCATCAGCGTGGACACGGCCTTGATCGATTTACTGGAGGAAGAAGAACTGTAGCTGTTCTTCATATTCGACCAGTCAAACTGCACATTCGCAAAGTTCATACTCTGATCAATCCCCCTTGTTTTAGATGTATAAGCATTATATCCTTGTCCCGTCTTCGGATATTGATGGAAATTCATAATCTGCGCCATCGCCGTGGCTACACAGCCCGTAACGCATCGCTGATTGGTGGTGGGATCCACCGGACACTGTTCATAATAACACTTACTCTGTCCCCATGTGGTCTTGACCAGCGGAGTGACAGCCCGTGTGGAGGCCCTGCTCTCAGATCTCTGGTAGCAATCCTCAGCCATTATACCATTCCCCTCATCGACCACAGTGCCAATGCCCTGCGACTGCAACAACTCATATTCCTTGTTGTACTGGGACAAGAGTGTAAGCATACCACAAGGTATCTCTTCCGGATTGAACTTCCCTTGGTCAGAGTAGCCTAAGACTTCCTCTTGACGCTCGTCGCCCGAGATGATGACAAAGCCGTCGTTTGCCTCGTCATTGAACACAAAGAAACTGGCGGCATCTGCCGACTCGCCTCTCGCTGCTGATCTGGACAACTGCGCCACACGCTCCTCCTTGACCATCACCAGCCGAGGTGTCTTTCCTACAACGGCTTTCAATGTGGAGAACTGGCGGGCGATGGCTTCAGCAGAGGCCTCACTCCGCGGTTGCGCGTCTGCCAAGACGCTCATTGCCGACAGCACTACCGTCAGCAACAACCTTGATACGTTTAACTTTCCCATAGAAGTGAGATTGATTACCGCCACAAAAATAAGAAAAAAAAACGAGATAGGCGTGGTTTTTGGAAGAAGATTATCAGTTTTCTCCCATAAAGAATGTTAAATGACCAGATTACTACTTAAACTTAACCTTCAGATTAACAACGAACATACGGCCTGGTGAATAGAGCGCGTACTTACGAGTAGAGGAGTCGATACGATGATCCACTTTGTCGAAGATGTTATCCACACCGATACCTGGTTCGAGGAAGGCCCACTTCACCACATCGAAACTATGCGTGGTATGCAGGTTCCACACACCAAAGCCTGGGGCATCCTCGTAAGTACCAGTATAATAGGTCTTCGACTGCAAACGGCCGTTCAGATTGACATTCAGACCATATCTGCCCCATGCGTGGTGGTAGTTGGCATTGATGGTAGCAGTATGACGGATGCTACGTTCCAGAACCGTCCACTCGTCGCCACTCTTCGTCCTGGCGTAGGTATAGGCATAGTTGGCAGAGAGGTTGAAGCCTCGGAAGATATTAGCAGAGACATTCACCTGCACGCCCTTCACATCGCCCTGGTCACTGTTCTGATAGAGGGCATACTGTTCTAATTTGGCGGCCTGGTCGTCAGTCATCTCTGGGAACTCCTTCCTGAGCATCACCAACGAAGCGTCGTTGACGGGCACATTCTGCTTCACTACCATATCGTTGATACGATTCAGGTAACCCGTCAGACTCACAGCAATCACCTGCGTACGATACTCTGCATTAAGAGAGAAATAGTTGCTCTTCTCTGGTTTCAGGTCCTGATTGCCAAAGCTGATCTGGGGCTTGCCACGATTCACCGAGAAATAGTGGTAGTAGAGTTCATCAAGGCCTGGGGCACGGAAACCAGCCGAATAGGTAGCACGGAACCGGAAATTCCCTGGGGCATACATCAGCGTTACCTTTGGCGTCAGGTGGTTATTGAACGTCTCGTGATGCGTAAAGCGCAGTCCGAGGGTGGCTGTGAGATCCTTGAAGAGTTTCATCTCATGTTGGGCATAGGCTGCAAAGGTATAGACATGCGCGTCGATATCACCAGAGGTGGCATCAAGGTAATCCTTCCGCCAGTCAGCACCGAAGATGGTGGTAGAGTTTGTGGAGAGTCCGAGAATGGCCTTCAGTTCACCCTCCATCGAACGCTGTTTCTTCGACTGCACATAATCGCCTACGGCATAGTCTTTCGTCGCCACATCGTATTCCTTCCCATAGCGGAAACGATCGACGATGAAGTCTGCTTGTAGGGAGTTTCTCTTGGTAAACTTATAGATACCACCCAGATTCCATCGGAAACCCTTATAGCGCATCTCATAGTCAGTACCGCCCGTGATATCCTCACGGGTCTCAGGACGGTCTGTGATCTTATAGGAATAGTCCAGTCCGGCATTCAGCGCCAAGTGCTGATTAGGGGTATAGGTAAACTTCTGTCCTATGATGTTCGAACGGTAGCCTGTGAAGAATGGAGCGATGGTTTTCTGCGTTTCTGTATCGGAGCCTTTGACATATTCGAGATCCGTGGTCTGGTAACTGTCAGCCTGATCATGGGTGAACGAAGTATAAGAGCCGAAGCCTTTGTAGAAGATGTCGAGATTGATGGCCTCCGTTATTTGTCCATAGCCAGACACACGTGTATCGGAAGTGACGCTAACAAGTTGTTGTGTCGGCTGGTCTGTGATGATATTAATGACACCTGCGATGGCATCGGAGCCATAGAGTGACGAGGCAGCGCCATCAAGCACCTCAATTCGTTTGACACGGGCCATATTGATACGGTTCAGATCGACATTGTTGGAGATGTCACCCGTGAGTTTCTGTCCGTTGATAAGGATCAGGATATACTTGTTGCCAAGGCCGTTCAGACGCAGGAAGGTACCCATGGAATTGGGTGCCATCGACACCTGGGGCATCATCCGCGTCAAGGCACCGTCGAAGGTACTGATACCCTGTTCGCGAATCTCCTGACTGCTGAGCACATGAACGGGCGTAGCCGTGCTTTTCAGACGCTGGTGGTGACCTGATCCCGTCACCACCACGGGGTTCAGATTAAAGGAACGATCCACCACAGAGGAGTCTTTCCGCTCCATCTTGTGGATCTGGGAAAAAGCGGCACCCCCCGAGAGGAGTGCCACTGCTAAGATCATTAGCGCTTTATAATTCATGAGAGAGAATTATTCTTCAGGAGCCGTAGTCGGAGTTGACAGAGCCTCTTCTGTACCTAACTTGGCGATAGCCTCACGGGTGTGGTTCATCCACAACTTGCGGACGGCACTGCGCTCAGCCAAACCAGGGATATACTCCTCACCACTCTTATACTTCTTCCAACAGGCCTCTGTGTAATTGGTCTCATAGGCCTCAGTTGCGATACCAGCAGCATTGAACAGAGAGTACCAACTCTCCTTGTCCTCATCATCAGCCATATCGTTGTGAGCATGGTCACCGGCGATAGACATCAGGACAAAGAGCTGTGCCTTGCTGTTGTTGTTGGCTTCGTATGTAATGGTCTTGGTCACGTCACCAATCTGATAGTTGAACGTACCACCTGCGATGTGATCCAGCACGTCCTCAGCGTATGTCTCATCCATATCAACGGTTCCTACATAGTAGTTCTCACTGATGGCACGCAGATTCTCCTCGAGCTGCAGGTAGCGCACGTTACCACCATAGTAATCATAGCCCTCGGGGTTACCATGGCCCATGAAAGCCACAATACCCTGATTTACAGCGGCCTTGACGTCAGCCTCGTCGTTCAGAGTATTAGCCAGTATCTGGGCATCGCTTTCCTCTGCCATCAGCGGGGTACCTACCACCACGTTCAGATCGAGACTCTTCATATAGGCATTGGTGAAGTCGCCATTGCGGTTGTTCATGAAGTCCTTTACATAACTGTCGCGCACACGACGATACTCCTCACCAGGAATCACTTGCAGCGACTGTACCACAATCTGCTGATAGCCAGCCAGACCAATAGCCGTAAGCCAGTGCTCAGGATCGTAGTAGTCCTTAGGATCTACATTCTCACCAGCACGGGCGTTGTTGATACAGATGGCTGAAGAGAAAGAGAGATAGACATCCCAACCAGAGAACTGAGCCTTGTAATCTTCGACCACCTTATCAAAGGTGTCATATGCCTGTTCCCAAGTAGAACCAAAAGCTACGAGCAGAATCACTTTATTGCTCTTCTTCTGCGCCTTAACGGTCTGATTAACAGCCTGCTGATACTTCTCGTAGTTAGACTGATTGTTGTTGTTGTCATCGTCACTGCTACAAGCAGTAAACGTTGCGCTGGCGATGAATGCTACCATAGCCAGCATCAAAAACTTAATCTGTTTCATTTTCTTTTGAATTTAAGTTAGACTTGTATTTATTTGTAAGTTTCTTGCCTTGATTAAATCGCACGGTCAGAGAAGCATAAAACGTTCTACCTGGCGTGGTCGTGCCTAAATGCAGACCGTGGGGTGTACGATCAACATAATCGAAGATGTTGTCGATACCGGCATCGATACGCCACATCTTTCCAATCTGATGATTGGTGGAAAGGCGCCAGAGCTGATAGCCCTTACCATCACCATCTATCTGATAATACCGTTTGCTGGAGAGTCGGCCATAGATGCCTATGCCCAAGATATATTTCTTCGAGAACTCGTGATTCCAGGTCGCATATACATTAGCCTTATGATGTGCCATACCATCGATCGTCACTTTGTTCATGGTTTCGTTTTCAGAATCATACTGATTGGCCTGAGTATCCAGATAACTGTAACTGCCACCAGCCGTGACGTGCCTGCCTTGATAACGGATAGTCAGATCGACACCATACGTCTTCGCATCTTCCATATTCTGATATTGTCGCACTCTGATCGGATCATATTTTGCAATCAGATCACTAGGAGCGTCCTTGATGGGGATAGTAACCAGTGTTATCATATCGTTCACCTTATTATAGTAAGGCGCTAATGTCAGCGTCAGATGGCCGATGGTGTATTCCACACTCGCTCCGAAGTAATTGGAGGTCTGTGCCTTCAGATCTTGATTACCCAAATAGAGATACACACCATTCATATTCTTGATATACTGATAGTGCAGTTCTTTGGGTGTAGGGGTTTTAAAGCCCTGACTCCATGTCGCCCTCAGTCGTAGATCACCCAGTTTCAGCATGGCCGAGATCTTTGGCGTCAGACGGAAACCAAAGCCCTCATTTCTTGTCAGTCGCAGACCAGCCGTCAGAAAGAGCGGATCCAATAGTTCCAACTCGTCCTGCACATAAACAGCCTCCGTATTGTCAGTCGCCTTACCACTTTCCACACGCATGGGAGCCTTTAGCCAGTCATAGCGATAATCCAATCCTGCACTCAGTTTCTGCTCGTAGGGAAGTGTGAAGACACCCTTCAGCGAGATGTTCGTCAGTCGCTGATCACTCTGCAGTTCCTTCTGTCCTGGGAAATAAGGGAAGTAGTTGGTGAAGTGGCCGTTGACATAGCCATCCGTCAGTGTCGTATCCGTATAGACATAGTTATAGGCATGTCTCTTCCAGTCGGCATCGAGGGTGATGATATCTGTGCTATTGACCTTCCACTTGCCACCCACAGAGGCTGAGGCATTATCGTATTGCAGATCCCACGTCTTCACATCCACCCCAGGGTGATGACCACAGGGCCGATAGATACGCTTCCAGTAGATGCTGCCGTCAGCATATATTTCGACAGCAGGTGTCAACTGGTAGGTCAGACGTTCGGAAATCTGCCAGTTAGTATGACGGTTCACTGTCTTATTACGCGAATCAGTAATATGGTACTCTGTTTGTGAAGGGGCTTCCTCTGAGGTATTCTGCCAACCGTCGGAGTGTTGTAACTGGAAGTTGGTATAGCTCGACAGTTTTCCGTAATTCAGGGCGATGCCATCGTGCTGACGGATATCACCATACGAACCAACACGCGTCGTATTTTCCAACATGATTCCCTGCGACTTATGCTTTCTGGTAATGATATTGATCACACCAGCGATGGCGTCGCTGCCATACAGCGCACTCGAGGCGCCCTTCACAATCTCTATCTTCTCGATGTTATGGGGATCAATGAGCGACAGGTCGTTCTCGCCGCCGTTATCACCATGCAGTCTGCGCCCGTCTATCAGTATCAGCACATACGAATTACCCAAGCCGTTCATCTGCAGGCGTGAACTCATATCGTTCTCGCTGAAGTCAAAACTGGCTGTCAGTCCAGACAGGATATCCTCAATGCTCTTGCCAGCATACTGTTGTAACTGGCGGTGACTGATGACCTCCGTCTGTACAGGCGCATCTTTCAGCAAGTGCTGGGTACCTGTACCAGTCACCACCACCTCCTGCAGACTGTCAGAACGCCATATATGATCTTGTGCCGTCAAACTGACAGCACACAGCCAAAGGCCAATAGCCAGTTTCTGTCTTAACATCATAAAAAACTTCTTTTCGTTTCCGCATATCCCTGTGCGGCCGTACTTATGTTTTCTGGCAGGCTTGACCTTCGGTCGAGCCCTGCCCTCGCTCGGCATAACTGGAGTAAGCTCCGTTCTGCTCTCGCTTCTGGCAGGTCTTCTGACTCTCCCCAGTCTGCTTTACCTTCCCGACTCTTGTCAGTGGCGTTATACAAGCAAACCCTTTTGATGGGGATTACAGCTGCAGGTACAGTTCCGGACTCTCACCGGATTCCCTTACATCAGGCGGCATCAGCCACCAAATTGCCATGATTTGGGGACAAAGATACAACTTTTTATTATAACTGATGCAAAAAAAGAGTATTTTTTTTAATTTTGAGCTTCGCTCGAAGTTACTCATGCTCGGAAAATCTCAAATTAATTTGGATTTTCACTCGCTTATTCGTAACTTTGCACCAAATTCATGTGACGATGATACCTAAAACGGCATTCATGATAGCAGCACCAACCAGTGGCTCTGGCAAGACGACGATTGCCCGAGGGCTGATGGCGCTGTTCACTCAGAAAGGTTACAAGGTGCAGCCCTTTAAGTGCGGACCGGATTACATCGATACGAAGTTCCATGAAGCCGTATGCGGCAGACCCAGCATCAATCTCGATACATTTATGGCCTCAAAGGAGCACGTAAGAGAATTGTTTGTACGTTATGGCTCCGATGCCGACATCTGTATCGTGGAAGGTATGATGGGCCTTTTCGACGGCTATGACCGTGACAAGGGGTCGTCGGCAGAGATTGCCGCTACACTGGGGATACCAGTGGTACTGGTGGTGGATGCGAAATCGGCCGCTTACTCGATGGCACCGCTTCTGCAGGGCTTTATCAACTTCCGCAAGGATGTGCATATCTCTGGAGTTATATATAATAAGGTGGGATCGGAAAGGCATTTCCAGATGCTTCAACAGGTGTGCGATGACTTAAAGATAGAGTGTTACGGCTATCTGCCCAAGCAGACTGCGCTGGAACAAGGCTCGCGCTATTTAGGTCTCGACTTTTCAGAGAAAGCAGAAAGTCGTGAACTCGTTTGTCTATTAGAAGAATACGTCAATTGGAGCCGGTTTCTCACCTTTAACGATATTACGGTTCGTTGCCCACGAGATTACGGTTCGTTGCCCACGAGATTCTTGCGTCCCTGCGGTAGCAAGCGAGCAGAGCTCGAGCGACGGCTCGTTGTAGCCAGGAACACGGAGTCATTCTCCTTTATCTATCAGGAGACGATAGACCGTTATGAGGATGTCCGATTCTTCAACCCTGAAAAGGACGTGCCTGCGCTGACAGATGTCGATTTGCTTTATCTGCCTGGTGGCTATCCAGAAAAGCATCTGGCGGCTCTGATGGAGAATGAGGCTTGTCGTAAGGCTATCAAGGAATATGCAGAGCGAGGAGGAAGGATTGTCGCCGAGTGTGGCGGTATGATGTATCTTTGCGAGAAGATTGTGACGGACGATGGTGAGTATCCGATGTGCGATGTGCTGCCATACACTATCACAGCCCGCAAGGCGGACCGCAAACTCTCCCTCGGCTATCGTAAGTTTGAACTTGATGGTAAGGAATATCGTGGTCATGAGTTCCATTATACGCAATTTCTTGGAGAGAAACCTCAGTCAGTCACTCAGGTTTATAATGCCAAGGGCGAGCCTGTTGATACACCCGTCTTTAAGTACAAGAATGTGCTGGCGAGCTATACGCATCTTTATCAGATATGAAACGACTGAGACCTATTATGTTGGCAGGAACGGGCAGTGACGTTGGCAAAAGCGTGATTGCAACAGCATTGTGTCGTATCTTCAAGCAGGACGGCTATAACCCCGCTCCTTTCAAGGCTCAGAACATGGCACTCAACAGCTATGCCACACCAGAAGGTTTGGAGATTGGTCGTGCTCAGGCCGTACAGGCTGAGGCTGCTGGTATCCCTTGTCATACGGACATGAATCCCCTGCTCCTAAAACCTCAAAGTGACCATACTTCGCAGGTGGTGCTTAACGGCAAGCCAATAGGCAATAAAGATGCGTATGACTATTGGCGGCGCGGTAACTCGGACATAGACTTTCGGAAAGAGGTGTGTGACGCTTTCGATCGTTTGGCTTCCCATTATAATCCCATCGTGATGGAGGGCGCAGGAAGTATCTCCGAGATAAACCTGCGAAATACAGACTTGGTGAATCTGCCGATGGCCCGTCATGCAAAGGCCGACGTGATTCTGGTAGCTGACATCGATCGTGGGGGCGTTTTTGCATCTGTCTATGGCAGCATCATGTTACAGACGCCAGAGGACCGACAACTAATCAAAGGTATCATCATTAACAAGTTCCGTGGGGATATGCGGCTCTTTGATGAGGGCCGCAAGATGTTGGAGGATATCTGTGGTGTACCCGTCTTAGGCGTCATACCTTATTATAAGGACATCTATATTGAAGAAGAGGATTCCGTGAGTCTTGCAAAGAAACAGCGTGAGTTGGCTGAAGGTAAGGTAAATGTGGCCGTTGTGTTATTGCGTCATATCAGCAACTTCACGGACTTTGACGTGCTGGAACGAGATCCTCGCGTCAACCTCTTCTATACGAATAATGTGTCTGACATCAGTCGTGCCGATATCGTTATCCTACCTGGCTCGAAGGCTACCTTAGATGACCTGTTGGAACTGCGCCGAAACGGTTGTGCGCAGGCCATCATCCGTGCTCATCGTGATGGAAAGACAGTTATTGGTATTTGTGGAGGCTATCAGATGCTGGGACAGACAGTCAGCGACCCCAATGGCATTGAGGGCAGCATTGCCAGCCTCCCAGGTCTTGGATTGTTGCCTATCCATACTACTATGACTGCTGAAAAGACTACGCAACAGGTTACTTTCCAGTTTGAAGGGCAAGAATGCCAGGGATATGAGATTCATCAAGGAGTTAGCAATACTGACCAGTCCATCCTACAGACCGATCATTGTATTGGCACCTACATCCATGGTTTTCTCGACAATGCACCTGTTATCGAACATCTGTTAAAAGGCAAAGCCGCTGTTAGTATGCCTGTGCAAAGCTACACAGCCTTCAAGCAACAGCAGTATAATAAACTTGCTGATCATGTGCGCAAGTATGTAGATATCCCACGACTCTATCAAATTCTCACAGATGACTAAAGCTATATCACTCCTTATCGGTTGGTTGCTTGATCTCGTGTTGGGTGATCCTGCATGGTTGCCACATCCCGTCGTGGGCTTTGGCAAGATGATTGCCTTTGGGGAGCGGCACCTCAATAAGGGGAACCATCGGATGCTGAAGGGAGCCATAATGAGCATTTTCCTTATTGTCCTCGTCTTTACTATTATCTGGCTTATTGAAAACCAATTATCCATTATCCATTATACATTATCCATTATCTTTGATGCCATCCTTATCTTTTATTGTCTTGCAGGAACGACGTTGATTCGTGAGGTACGCGAGGTCTTTTGTGCCGTAGACCGGTCGTTGGACGAAGGTCGTAAACAGGTGGCCCGGATTGTAGGACGCGACACCTCACAACTCTCTGCCCAGGAGATTCGCACGGCAGCTTTGGAAACATTGGCAGAGAATCTGAGTGATGGGGTGATCGCTCCACTGTTCTGGTTGGTGATAGGGGGCGTACCTGCGATGGTTGCTTATAAGATGGTGAATACGCTTGACTCGATGATTGGCTATCGCACGGAGCGCTACAAGGACTTTGGTTGTTGGGCCGCTCGCATTGACGATATAGCGAATTATATCCCCGCCCGTATCACGGCTTTGCTGATGGTCATCGCTGCTGGCAAACCACAACTCATTGGCTTCGTATGGCGTAATGGCCGTAACCATGCCTCGCCCAACAGCGGCTATCCTGAGGCTGCTCTCGCAGGAATCCTTGATTGCCGTTTTGGAGGATCTCACTACTATTTCGGAGAATTATTTGATAAGCCCTATATTGGCGAGAACGCTCGCGAGTTGACCACTACCGATATGCATCAAGCGGTACGCATCAACCGCATAGCAGAAGTGCTCGCCATCATTATCATAACCATTGTTTACTGCCTATGAAGAAAGTGATATTGATAACAGGAGGCGCCCGTTCTGGCAAAAGCCGATATGCCGAGGAACTGGCTTTGTCGCTAAGCAAGACTCCCGTCTATGTGGCTACTGCCCACGTGTGGGACGAGGAATTCCGTGAACGGGTTAAGAAACATCAAGAGCGCCGTGGCCCTGAGTGGACGAACATCGAGGAGGAAAAGGAACTGAGCCGTCATGACTTGACGGGACGCGTAGCCGTTATCGATTGCATCACACTCTGGTGTACTAATTACTTCTTCGAACTACAAAAGGTGGATACGGCTCTCGAAGCCCTCAAAGCAGAGTTCGACAGGTTTACTGCTCATGATGCCATCTATATCTTCGTGACCAACGAGATTGGTATGGGTGGCGTAAGCGATAATGCCGTCCAACGGCAGTTTACCGATCTTCAGGGCTGGATGAACCAATATGTTGCCAGCAAGGCGGATGAGGTGATACTGATGGTTAGTGGAATTGCAGTAAAGGTAAAAGGGTAAAAAGAGTATTATAATGAGAGCATTTAAGATAAAAAAGCCTGATGAGGCGATACGGCTTGCTGTTCAGGATAAGATAGACAACCTGAATAAACCTAAAGGCTCGTTGGGTGTTTTGGAAGAGCTGGCGATGCAGGTGTGCTTGATTCAACAAACACTTACACCTTCTCTATCCTCACCCTGCCACTTGCTTTTAGGCGGCGATCATGGTATCGAACGAGAGGGTGTCAGCGTGTCGCCAAGAGAGGTGACATGGCAGCAGATGATAAACTTTACCCGTGGCGGTGGCGGCGTGAACATGTTTTGTCGCCAACATAATTTCAAGTTGCGCATCGTTGATATGGGCGTGGATTACGACCTATCAATCATTCCTGGTATTATCGACCGTAAGATCGCTCATGGCACGAAAAACTTTCTTTACGAACCCGCTATGTCGGAAGAACAGTTTGAAAAGGCCATTGAGACGGGAGCAGCCTTGGTAGATGACTGTATATCAGATGGTTGTCGTGTGCTCTGCATAGGCGAGATGGGCATTGCCAATACCTCACCGTCAAGCATCTGGATGAGTCTTTTCTGCGATATCCCCCTTGATGAGTGCATTGGTGCAGGTGCTGGTCTCGATGCCCCAGGCGTCCGTCATAAGCGCGAAGTGCTCCGTCAGGCGGTAGAAAGATTCACCTCACAGGGGGACAGGAACGCGTGTGATATCTCAGATGTCACATCGTTCCTGTCCCCCTGTGAGGTGCTCCGCTACTTTGGCGGCTTCGAGATGATTGCTGCTATTGGTGCGATGCTTCGGGCTGCCGAGCAACACCTTGTTGTATTGGTTGACGGTTTTATTATGACTGCTTGCGCTCTTGCCGCCTGCCGTCTCCATCCGGAAGTGCGGAACTATATGGTCTTCGGCCATTGTGGCGACGAGAGCGGACATCGTCGTATGCTTGATGCCATGGGTGCCAAGCCGTTGCTCTCATTAGGTTTAAGGTTAGGTGAAGGTACAGGGGCCCTTTGTGCCTTCCCCATCCTCGATTCTGCCGTCCGTATGATTAATGAAATGAACAACTTCGACAATGGAAATATCACTAAATACTTCTAAATGGTATGACCGCTTATGGGCGGCGCTTATCTTCTTCACCCGTCTGCCTTTCTGGCGTATCTATCAGCCACCCAAGGAAGCCTACCAGGGTGTCGTAGAATTCTGGCCGTTAGCGGGTTGGCTTACGGCAGGTGTCATGGCTGGCGTGCTCTATGGTGCTTCGATGGTTTTCTCATACGAGATAGCCGTTGTGCTGGCCATCATCAGTCGATTACTATTGACAGGAGCATTGCATGAAGATGGTTTGGCCGACTTCTTCGATGGCTTTGGCGGTGGTGGCCGAGACCGTCAGCATATCCTCGATATCATGAAGGATTCACACATTGGCACTTATGGTGTATTGGCACTTATCATCTATCTGGCTTTGCTGTTTTTTGCCCTCCGTTCCCTAACGCCTATAAACGCTGCTCTCACTATTCTCGCAGTTGACCCATACGCTAAAATGGTGAGTGCCCAAGTGATACAGATGATGCCGTATGCCCGTACGGAACAGACGGCCAAGAACAAAACTGTCTATCGTAAGTTCTCCTCGACAGCAGGTGTCGGTCTCGCCATCCAAGGACTGCTACCCATCGGCCTTTATCTTTGGCAGATGCAGGGATGTATTGAGTGGAGTGCTCTCATTTTTCTGCCTTGCCTGACAATGTATTTCCTCTACCTCTTCATATGGCGAAGGATACGTGGCTACACTGGCGACTGTTGTGGCGCCCTTTTCCTGCTCACAGAGTTGACAGCCTATCTTGTTGTTTCCTATTATTTGAGTTAAAATTAAAGGGGAAGTGTTGTCTCACGACAGACTGCCCCTTACAAACTTATATAATAATACACGTATGCGCGTAAATGCGCTGGTCAAAAAAGAGACAAAAATACACGACAGTCTTTCCTGATCATTATTCCACAAAAAAATGCTTGCGCCTGCCGACACCATACATCGTGGTGCAGTGGCTAATTTAACCGAATAGGCTGGTCTTCAGACTTTTCTCCACTCCCAAGCGCCTTCTCGGACAAAGTTCAATGGCGTTTATGCTTAGGAGCCATAACGGAGTTCACTGCTGCGGGACAGTCGGAGATTCTCACTCACATTCCCAATTAAGTGCAGTTAAGCACACCTTAACGGGTGACTCTTTTCAGAATCACGATGCAAAGATATAGTTTTTCTTTGATATAACAAACAATTTGATCGAAAAACTTACTTTTATCCCATAAATGATAGTTATTCCTACTGCCACCGAACTGGCACTGGTATCGGATCATCTTGTCGATACAGTCATCAACAACGGGCCAGTTTTCGGCCACAATTTCTCTTTGTAATCTGGGTAGAACCTCGCGGATGTATTTCTGATGCTCAGTGCCGAGTGAGGCGGGCAGGTCATCAGCAGGGGCGTACCAGTTAACGGTACCGTCGTCGGCCAAATGGGGGAAGATGCGCAGCACCTGCCAGTTGTCATGCAGGAAGAGGTATGATATGAACTGTTGTTCGGCGCTGAGGCTATCGGTGGGTGTTAGTACTCGGTGAGCATGGTAACTCAACGGAAAGATGTCCTTCCCGTCATTTATGAACAGTTGGCAGAAGTGAGCTGCCTGTTTCTGGGGAATGACCTTGGGGGTAGCCGTGACGATAACTGACCCTGTTGGAAAGAACAGGGTCAGTAGAAGTATTAAACGGCTTATGAAAAGTATTCTCATGGTTTATATCGATTCCAAGAATTTCACGATGGCATTGCGATCGGCCTTTGGAAGGTTGTAGAACTTCTCCGTGGCGCGATAGGCATCTGACTGCTTGGAGTAGCCGTGCCACATGATGGCCTCGATGAGAGTACGGGCGCGGCAGTCGTGCAAACGGTCGTCTGCACCTGTCAACTGACGGGAGAGCCCACGGCCCCATAGGGGTGTTGTGCGGCACCAGCCCGTACGGATGTCGTTCTTCATGAACAGGCGGTGTTGTACCATATCGGTATAGGGCCAGATGGTCTGGTTGGCATACTTGGGCAACATCTGTCTGTAGTCCTTGCCAATAGACTGGGCGTAGGCCTTAATGCTGGCATCTACCCACATATTGTCGGAACCCGTCTTCCACGACGGACGGTGACACTGGGCACAGCCGATCTCAGTGAAAAGGGCTTTGCCACGCTTTACGGCCTCATCGTTCAGGTTACGGGCGGCGGGCACGGCCAGACCACGGTGCCACACCATGAACTGGTAGTATTGCTTGTCGCTCATCTCCTCCTCACCATTGTAGTATGGATCGTTGAGCAGGTACTTCTCGAAGGTTTCCGCATAGGCGACAGATGGCGTGTTGAGAACCTCGTAGATGCGCTCGGAGATGCCTGCGTCGGTGCCGTCGGCAAAATAGGGATGGAGGATGCTCATCGTGGGTTCACCGTACGTCTTGATATAGTCGATCACCTCCTGGTCCTCGCTCTGGGCCTTGGCCCATGCCGAGGTGGTATAGAGCCAGTGACGGTCTGAGCGTGTCACGTTGGTGATGTTCCAGATGGCGTTGGCGCCAGCACCGTCCTGTAATGTACCACGTGTCATGGCGTAGGTGAAGCGCTTCAACGGACCGTGGCTGCCACGGTGTGTGCCTGTGTCGTTATAGGGCGCTGTGTAGTAGGCTGTCTCCTTGAAGGTGTTAGCCTCCTTATCCCACATGGCGGGGTTCAGTTCCACGTAGGGAGCCTCTTTGGCCCACTGCTGTTCGATCTCCTCGTCGTCGAGGGCGTCGAGCAGACCGGTGCCGTAAATGCCGATGGTGGATTCCAGACGTACCTCGTAGTTTTCGGGTTTGGGATCAGTATTAAAGGCCGACTGCGGGATGCGCACCTCTGGATAGATCAGCTCATAGCGTTCGCCATTGTCTGGGAAGGCCATCGCCAGTCCACTCTCCATCTCCGTGACGGTCTTCCACTCTATCTGGATCTGGTTCTCGTCGATGGGGGCCTTGAAGGGTGTCATGGCGGCCGTCTGGGGCATACCCGTCACCTCGGTGATATAGCCGTTGGTGTCAGGGTGATAGATCACGAGCAGGTAGCCGTTGCCGATGGTGTTGGCACGGTACTCCGTCTGTCGCTTGCCGTGGCCGTAACTCGGGTGACAGGCGATACAGCTGTTGCGCACCCAGGCGGGACCGAGACCCTTACGGGGAGCCACGTCGAAGGTATAGAGGTGCTCGAAGAAGTCCTCACCCGTCAGGAAGTCGCTCTCCATGCCTGCCATCTGCTCTACGGCAGGGGTAGGGGCCGAGTAACTGGCCTTCTCCGTCGTTCCTAACTCACCGCCTGGATACCACTCCTCGGCGCTGAACACATCGTTGGCCTTTCCGAAGGCTTGTTCTTCGGGTACCAACGGACCCAGTTCGTTCAGATCATCGCTGTCTGAACAAGCGGTAAAGGCAGGTGCTAACAAGAGCCCTGCCATTACCATTTTTGAAATGTTACGATAGCTTATCATATATTACTCTTCTACGTCCCAATCCTCGTCGTCTTCAAATGCGATGTTCCAGATGGTACAGCAGTACTTCACGAAAGGTGATGGCATATTGCTGATACCCTCGATGGCACTCACATATCCATTCTCCACGCGCTTGTTTACATCCTCGTTCTTCACGCTGGCGAAGAACGTGTGGAAACTGTATTTGTTGGCTGTCTTATCCGTTGATCCTAACCAGATGTTACGGATGGAACGGATATTGTCGCGGAAGTCGGCGATAGAGTTATAGCTATAGGGCGACTCTACGTACGACACGTCACCAGCAGAGAATGGATTGGCAATCTTCGCCGTTCCCACCTCACCACAGATAGCCAGACAACTGCCTTCATCGTCGGAGAGCACTTGTGCAATGGCGGCTTTCAGTGTGGGGAAGGTGCTGTTGCTGCCATCGACACCAACATTGATCAGGTTGTCACCGTATGAGAGACCCTTCTCCGTCTGATAGTCGAGACCAGCGGCCTTCACCACGGCCAGACGGCTGCTGTTGGCACCACCGTCCCAGGCACACTGCAACTGGAAGGTGCGCTGTTTCAACAGGGTACAGATGGTCTGGGCATAGGCCAGTTCCTGGGCACCTGTGATCTTCTCGAAATTCTTATAGGTATCGTTAGCCTGTAACTCGGCTACTTTACGGGGTTGTCCGTCGCGGAAGAGGATGAACTCCAGGGCATGGAAACCGAGGATCGTGGCATCATCAAGCATTTCGTCATCCATGCCATTGTTGAAATAACTCAATAGCAGTGAACGGTTCAGTGGCCATGAATCAATGGTGGGATCCACGTCGAAGTCTGAGGCGGCACCCATCAGGAAGGCCTCTGAGCGTTCCCAGTATTTGCGTGCCTCCTTGAAGTCCTCACAGGCGGCGTTGATCTGTGCCTGGGTGATGGTTGCGGTGGTCAGACCGTGGAGCGTCTGCTCCAGCTTCTCCGTTTCATTGGCGAGACTGGTGTAGGTGGGCACGATCACGTTGTTCACCAGATTCTTCAAAACCTCGCGCAGATAGGTCTCTTGAGCCTCTGTCAGCTGTGCTGTAGCAATCAGGGAATTGGCGGCAGTCAGCTCGTCTTCCAGACTTCCGCAGGCGTCAATGGCACTCTGTCCAAAGACCTTATTGTCGTAGCCAGAGGTGTTGGCTACATAAGAGTCTTCATCCACAATCGGAGTTGTGGTCACCAAGTCGAAATTAGTGTTTCCACCATTGTCATTCTTGTCATCGCTACTACATGATACAATTGTCATCGCCCCAATCAGGAGCGCCATTGAGAGGATAAATTTCTTTTTCATGTTCAATATTTATTGTTTAATCTTTAATGTATAATATCACAGAAAGAATCCTTCATACGCCACGCCGATGTTCACGGAAGGCTCGTTGTTGTAGATGTCCTTCAGGAAACGGTTCGAGTATTCGGCCTTGATGACGATCTGGGGCACGGGGTGATAGTTTATGCCTACTGCCAGACGCTTTACTTCTGTGTAGTCGTAGGCTGTACCTTTTGTGTTACTGGCATAGGGATTGTACTGCTCATAGCGTCCGAAGACGTACAACTCCTGTTCCTTTTCTCGTAGACTCTTGATCTGCGAAAACACGTCGTAACCTACTTCCACGCCCACGGCGTAGGCGTTTTTGCTCACGAATGCCGAATGCTTATAGGGTGACTTCGAATTCAGACGGTTATACACGTATTTCAGCTGTTCCGCATCACCCAGATAGCCGTAGTCAGCCTGTCCGCGCATGATCCAGTTATGTCCTTTATAGGTAAAGTCGAGGGCACCTACTAGAACCTGTCCTTTGTATTCGGCATCCACGCCGTTGGCATTCCTCGGATAGCTGTTACCGATGCTCTCACCATAATAGCCACTTAGTCCTATGCGCAGACCTGGGAGGGAGTAGTTGTCAAGGCGTAAGGCTATTCCGTATTTATTCGCTACTTCGAACTCCAATGGGGAGCCGGGTCCTTTTTTGATCCAGCCCGTGTTAGTGAAGTTGTCGGCATTCAGTCCTGCCAGGAACTGAGCCTCGTAACGAAAATCCTTATATCGGCCCCAGAACGACATGCCTGTCTGATGCCAGGTGCTGGGCAGAATGGTGTTCTCACCCTCTGGACGATAGACGGTAAAGAAGTTCAACGGTTCGTGGTGGGCATTGTTCAGACCAACAGGAACAACGATATGGCCGAAGCGCAGGTTGGCTGTCTTGCTAAAACTCTTCTGGATCCAGAACTGCTCAAGTTCAACCTCTCCGCCCTTTTCAGTTTCCTGTTCCCATTCGCCGCCTTCCTCGTCTTCCTTTTCGTAGGCGCTACCGTTGCCGCCGTGCTCAAACTCGATCTCCATACCGAGCGACCAGCCCTTGCCGAAGCCGTAGCCCAAATTGATGACAGCATGGGGGATGTCGAAGCGTCCGTGACTGGGATCGTCCTTATGCTGTTCTGGCTGACTATAACGGCTCACGTGATCGCTGTAGAAGTTACGACTGTAGGCCACTTCTCCATAACCGCCAACGGTTAACTGTGCGTGCGCGCTACCTATTATAATAATACATACCAACAAACTGAATAGTCTTTTCATGTTACCTTTTCTTTTCTTAAATCAGTTGCAAAGGTAGGCCTAATCAGGCATATCACCAATACCTAAAAATTATGAAATCACCCCAAAAGCTGCCTTTTCATAAGTATGGAATATTAAAAATACCTATTAGTGATTATTGCACATATCGGAAAATATGTCTAATTTTGCACCCGATAATCATTATTAGGTAGCATACGGCGATGAAGAATCAGAAAATGTATGAGGCGGATGACAAGATGATATCCCTCATCCGCGATAATTACGACCTGTTACAGTCATTAGGCAGTTTCGGCATTAGCCTTGGTTTTGGCGATAAGACCGTTCAGGAGACCTGCGAGGATAATAATGTGGATACCTATACTTTCTTGGCTGTGGTGAACTATACCATTAACGGGTATGGGGAGTTTGAGGCCGACGGGGCGCTCGATGTACCCACGCTGCTCCACTATCTTGAGGCCAGTCATGCCTACTTCCTTGATTTCCAGCTGCCTTTTATCCGCAGGGAACTGGCAGAATCGCTCAATGAAGATGACTCGTTGGCACGTCTCATCCTACGCTTCTACGACGAGTATGCCCACGAGATTCGCCGTCACATGAAATACGAACAGAAGACGCTCTTTCCATACGTGCAGTCGCTGTTGGAAGGACGTCCTACTAACGACTATAACGTGGAAACCTTTTCAAAGCATCATGGTGCTGCCGACAAGAAACTACGCGAGTTGAAGTTGCTCATTATTAAATACCTGCCACACGACGGACTCCATAATAATCAACTGACCGCCACGCTCCACGATATCTACGACAATGAGGAGTGGCTGCGCCAACATGCACAGGTTGAGGATCACATCTTCGTACCCGCCATTCGCCGTTTAGAACAGATGACGAAGCAGAGCGACGTGACAAGGAATATCTCTGACATGGTCTTCAAGAGCAGTGCTGCCCAGAACCCCGACGCGCTCTCCGACCGTGAGAAAGACGTGATTATCTCGCTGGTACAGGGTATGTCGAACAAGGAGATTGCAGACCATCTCTGCATCTCCACTAACACCGTCATCACCCACCGCCGCAACATTGCCCGCAAACTCCAGATTCATAGTCCGGCAGGTCTTACCATTTATGCCATTATCAACGGATTGGTGGACATTTCTGCTGTTAAGATATAAGTCCAGAAAACCTGGTTGCATATGTTTATCAAGATGGAGAAGCGAAAAGGGAATATCAAGGACTTATGGCTGATGTTGGTAATCATTGGTTTTGTAGTGGTATGTTTCTGTTTTTTCCAACTACTGTATTCTTATCATTTTTACTTTAAGGGACAGAACCAGTTATTTCTGATGTCGTGGTCGTATGTGAGCATGTTGTTTGACAAACCAGCGTGGGCAGCCTGTTTGGCAGGGGAGTTCTTGACCCAATTTTATTATTATGATATGGCAGGTGCAACGATCCTAACCATATCTCTCACCGTCTTGTTTTGGCTGGCGTATCAGGCTCTCGGCAGCTTGAGGTTTAAAAATCAGAAACTCAACAGGTGGGTAGTACTGATTGCGGCTCTGCTCATTACTATGCGTGAGGTGTCCTGCCACCTTTATTACGGTTATATGCTGTCATCTACATTCGCCCTTATGGGGGGACTGCTGATGTTTCTGATATTACATAGGTTGATGGAATGCCGATGGCCTTGGGCTTTGATGGTAGTGCTGTCAGGCACGTTGCTCTGTTACTGGTTGTTTGGTTACGGTGTATGGGCCTTCTTGTTTTTATCTGTCTTTGCCGTTTGGAAGGTAACGGCACCTGTGGTTGTAACTTTTGTCTTCTGTCTGTTGCCTTTCATGAGAAGCCACTACAATCTGACCTTTACTGGCCTGTGTCAGTATCCAGGTGTTGAGAGTTTTCATGCACCGGATTTCCTCAAAGAAACCGACTTCCATATGATGCACAGTTACGAGACGGGCGATTGGGATGACGTGGTGAAAACAGCTGAGGCAGACCCACTGCTGAACATACTGACGGAGAAAGGGAGTGCTCAGAAGAAACTCACCCAGGAAGCACAGGTGTCATCCACCATTCGTCGGTTCTTATATAACCTCGTTCAGGCACAGAAGGGTATCTTGCCGGATGTGCTGATGGAATATTATCCCAACTATCTGGGCACCTTCACCAGCATGATAGGAACAAACTTACCTATGTTGATGTTTATGAACCTGCATGAGTTTTACTATGCCATTGGCGATATCTCACGTGCAGAAAGGGGAGCGTTCATGTCGTGTGTATCCGTTCCAGGAAACCGCAATGCAAATACGATTAAGCGTCTGGCAGAGTGTGCGCTGGTAAAGAACGACCAAAAAGCGGTAGAGAAATTTCTTGGTTTGTTGCGCCAGACAATTCCATATAAAGACTGGGCAGAGAGTGCTCCCAACGATAAACGTTACAGGCAGAAAGCACAGTTTATCAACCTGCAGGACTCTATTTCGCCAAGCGAAGACTCCTACAATATCATGACGCAACTGCTAAGGTCGAATCCTAAGAATGAGGTGGCACTCGACTATCTGTTATGCAGCCAGTTGCTGAAGAAGGATATAGATAGTTTCAAACGCGACTACGACCTGTACTGCACGGAGTGTCCACGCATCAGGAAGCTCTATCAAGAGGCCCTGTGCATCTGGTTGATGAAACAAAAGGCCACAGAGGAAGAATGGCAGAAGTATATCAAGGACAAACAAGTTCGCAATCGGATGGAGGAATATATTAGGGAAGGGGCAAACCCGCGTTTTGCTGACACCTATTGGTTTTACTTCGATATCTTCAACATTGATACCCATTAACTACATACATGGATCTATGAAGAGAAAAGACATCTATATTGACATGGCCTTCGCCTTACTGATGATGCTGACGGCGTGTACACCAGTACCGCACGACGTAAAGCAGAGCAAGCAGGAGGCGGAGATATATCCAGACTATAAGGATGTGACCATACCCGTGAACATTGCTCCGATGAATTTCGTAATGAGGGGGGCTGATGCTGTGGAAGTGAAGGCGGGCGATTTGACAATAAGGAGCCGTGGGGGCCATGTGGAGTTCGGCATGCGGGAGTGGCGGAGGTTGTTGGAAGAGAACGATACGATAGAGGTGGAAGTGACGGCGCTGAAAAACGGGCAGTGGACTGCATATAAGCTTTTTTATTGGTATGTGGTCCGTGATAGTATCGATAGCTATCTGACCTACCGACTGATAGAACCGGGCTACTCCGTTTGGAACCGACTACAGATCAAGCAGCGTTGTGTGGAGAATTTCGATGAGTATGCACTGGCAGACTATAATCTACAAGACAATCGCTGTATGAACTGCCATACGCCTGGCAGTCAAAACCCCCAGTTGTCGATGTTGTATGTGAGAGGAAACGGTGGCGGAGCGATTCTCAATCAGAACGGACGATTGAGAAAACTGGATATCAAGACCCCCGACATGGTGGCTACTTCCACATATTTTCAGTTCGCACCCTCAGGACGGTATATCGTGTTTTCGTCCAATGTGGTCGTACCAGCTGTTCGTTCATTGGCGCAAAAGAGGCTTGAGGTTTATGATACGGAGTCGGACGTTTATGTGGCAGATCTTGAGACGAATAGGATTATCTGCTCTCAACGATTAAGCGATCCAGACCAATTGGAGACCTTTCCCGCATTTTCTCCTGACGGGAGATACATCTATTATTGTACATCGCCGAAAGTGAAATTACCTGAGGACTACAAGAGCCTGAAGTATATATTGGCAAGGATACCATTTGACGAGGCTACTGGCACTATCGGTACACAGGTTGATACGTTGTTTACTGAGCGGAGCGTATGCCATCCAAGGGTCTCGCCAGATGGGGAGAGGATTCTTTTCACTGTGCAGGACTATGGAACTTTTCCGATATGGCACAAAGAGGCTGATCTGTGGATGATGAACCTAAGAACAGGTATGGTGGACACGTTGCAGATGGTTAACTCGGATATGAGCGATACCTATCACAGTTGGTCAAGCAACTCACGTTGGTTTGTGTTCGCCTCAAAACGCGACGACGGCTTGTATGGCAAGCCCTATTTCTGCTATGTAGATAGTAAGGGCAAGGCTTATAAGCCGTTCTGTCTGCCGCAGCAAGATCCTACTTTCTATGATGACTGTTTGAAATCATTTAATGCGCCTGAGATGATCAGGGGTAAAATTCCTTTTAATGCCGTGGATGTAGCGAATGCTTTAAGTCTTCCTGCAGAGCCCTTCAAACGCTGATCTCAAGCGTTCAATTCTCTTCTACCTCTCCACTCCATAGTTGAAGGCTTTCGTTGCTATTCCAGCAGTTCCTTAAGTTTACTGATATTGCTGCGCGAAACAGGGATGGCATCGTGACTATGACGCATCACGAGTTGCATGGTGCGAGAATTAGAGGTGATTTGTTCCACTTGACCGAGATTAACCATGAAAGCACGATGGCAACGTACAATCATCGGATAAGACTCCAGATTATCTTCCATCTGTTTCATCGTGGCTCGAAGCATTTTGGTATTCACCTCATTATCTTGTAGTTGGCAAACCTTCACATAGTTGCCAACAGCCTCTATATATAATAGGTTTGAAATCTCGAGGCTCACATGTTCATTGGTGCTACCCTCCAATGTTATTTGCGACTCCTGATTGACAGGCTGCAATTTCTTCAGTTGCTCGTTAAGCAGTCTGGTTTCCTCCAATTCTGCAGCCAGATAACGGCTACGAAACTTGAATCGCCAGTAGAGTCCGATGGCGAAGGAGAGGAAGGCTATAATCATCACCGTTTCCAGATAATTGCTCAACGATAGTTTATTACCCTCTACCAGATCGCTCATTGCAAAGTGGCGGTAGAGACAGATGAGCAGCGACACCAACGGTGTGTTGATGCATTGAAAATAGAGATTGCGGCGGATGATATAGCTGACGCCACGGTCGTAAGAGCGGGACATGCGGACAACGAACCTCAGAATGACTTCCGTCAAGAAACAGCAAAACAAACCCAAAGCAAAGATGCTCAGCAAATGAATGTAGGCCTGCCATTGCCATGCTTCGAGTCCAAAAGGCTTGAAGATGGCCAGTGCCAACACCATGAAGGCACAACTGAAGAAGCGAATGCTAATGGTTTCTTTATGACCTTGGTTCATACGGTTGGCAAAAGTAATACAATTCTTCAAAACCACCAAACCATTCTTCACATTTTTACGCAGATTATCCCCAAATATTGGTATGGTTAAATCTCCTTTTAGCTGTTCTGATTATTATAGTGGCTAATTACTACTCATTCGCTGACGCTCAGCCTGTCCGGCACCAGTGCCCTTATACTTGCTCTTCGAGGCGTTGAAGGTGTAGCGCAGCGAGATGTTCAGACGGTGGTTGCTGCGCACCGCGTTTTCTGTCATCTGATAACCGCCACAGTCCATGTGTATAGTCTGAGTGCCACGCTGCAACACGTCGTTGATGCTAGCGCGCAGACAGAGAGCGTCATTCTTCAACCAACACTTCTGAACCACGAACCCAAGAATATATGAGGCCGACTCCATGTGGAAGTTGATGACATCGCCTTTAGTCATGATGTTCATGTTGGCCTCCAGTTGCCAGCGGTGTGGCAGACGGAAAGCATTGTTCAGATCGACGAAGAAGATGGGCTTGGTGTAGGTCTCCTTGACTTTGCCTGTCGCAGAACGCGGATCGTCAAATTCCATCGTGTTCCAGAACTTCTGTCCACCAATAGTCCAGTTGGAACTCCAGATGCCGAAGGTGGGATTGGCAGAGAGGAAGACGGCCAGATTGCGCACTGGGTCTGCCAGATTCACGCGTTTAATCATAATCATCCCCTCGTTATTATATGCGCAAGGCGGTTGTGTCAGCGTGTTATCGCGACGCTCGTAGGCCGCAAAGAGGTTCAACCACTTATAGCGGGCATTGACACTCACCTCCTGCATCGTGGCGTTTTTCAGCGTCGGATCGCCCTGCAACAGCGTGTAGGAGTTGATATAGGTGATGCGGTCGCTCAGACTGTTATAGTCGGGACGGATGGTCTTGAAACTATAGGCTACCGAAGTCTGCACGGGGCCGAACTGTCTGGCCCACGACAGACTGGGGAAGAACTCGTCTTGATAGCGCGTCATATTGTTGGCAGCATTGAGTTTATCAGTATAGTCGAAACCCACATGCTCATAGCGCAAACCAGCACTGAAGTTTCCCAGCTTCTCCAGGTTGAAGTTATAGGCCACGAAGGCAGCTATATTGTTCTCCTTCACCTTCGAGTCGGAAGCTGGCAGGGGATAATTGGTGATGCTGGAACTGTTTTCGCGTGTTACAAACGAGAGCTCCGTACCTGCCTCTAATTGTCCTTTCCAGATGGGGTAGGTCAGCACGAGTTTAGTAGCCCACAAAGCTGTGAAAGTGCTATTGTCCTGCTCCATCGCGTTGTGGTCAGTATGATTAACGAGTTCGTTGATATGATTATCCACGTTAGTCTTGTCCGTCAGGAAATCCACGTTCAGGTCAATTCCCATTTTACCTACCTGACCATTGTAATACGCATTGCCTTCCCAGTTATATAAGGTGTGGCGATGCTCGTCTTGAGTAGAATAATTATGCTCCTTCTTCTGGAGCGGCTGGCGCTCGATGTCTGTCTCCACCATCAGGTCTGTGGTGGCTTTGAAGCGGTCGTTGCGTTGGATTCTGACGCCAACAGAGTGGTTTTCGGCTATCTGCCAGTTGAACCCCAGATTATAGTCAATCCCATTGTTCTTGAAATGATTCCTCGAATGAGAATTCTGAACGATGTTCAAGACTCCCTTATCAGTAGGCAGATAGTTCGACTGGTCATCATAGTAAAGTGACGTCTGGTCCCATTTCCAGTAGTTCACCATACCAAACAGGTCGAGGTTGTTATGGCGGTAGCGCAGGTTCAACTGAGCACTAGGGTCGCTCTCGCCAAACCTCAGATCCTGATTAAAACCAGTATTCAAGTCGAAGCCGAAACCGTCGCCTTCCCTGCGGATAGTCTTGATTCTTACGACTGATGATATTGTAGCATCGTATTGAGCACCGGGATTGGTAATCACCTCCACACTCGCAATCTCCTCCGAACGCAGCCGCTTCAGTTCTTCCTTGTCGTGCATCTTGCGGCCATTAATATAAAATATAGGTGTACCCTTGCCCAGCACTTCCAGTTCGTCGCCCTTCAGAGTCATACCAGGCACCTTGGCCAACATCTCCTTGGCTGTTCCCGAGGTTCCAAGAATAGTCCCCTGGATGGTGGTTACCATCGAGTTGCCCGTCAGTTTCGTCTTCGGCATCTGTCCTTTTACGATAATTTCGTTCAATAATGGCAGGTCTTCCTCCATTTGGATGGTACCCACATTCGTACCTTTTACATCCATGTATTGCGTACGATAGCCGATAAACGAAAGTCGCAAGATGCAGCATGCATCCGTTGTCTGAATCATAAACGCACCATTCTCGTCGCTCGTAGCACCCTGGATATAGGTAGAGTCTGCCGAGAGCAGCGTCACGCTTACAAATGGCAATGGTTCACCATTCTGGTCTATTACTCGACCACCTACATCCTGAGTCTTAGCCTCGGCTGTCAGGCTCATCATCATTGCGGCCATTAAAGCCACCATTTTCATACTTAACTTTTTCATATCTCTACATTTTTTGAATGATTTGCCTGTTTGACGAAGCAGAGATATGTTAAAGTTGCGACTTATCCCTCAATTTGTGACGAATGGTACAATTCTGTGACGAATGGTATCTTATATCGAACAACCTAATCTGTATGCTTCATTCAGTGCATCGGTGTTATTGATGTCATCCTTCTGAGCACAGATGCCATTAGTCCTAAAACATGCATTGCATCCCAAACACGGATTAACCTTATAATCATGTACAGAGACTATCTCCACATGATGCTGCGCTGAAGCTCCTTTGGCAAAAGCTTCAGCCAACAGTTCTGTATTGCCACCCTTACGAGGGCTTCCGGATAAAATAAGTATGTTCATTCTTTGTCAGATAACGGTATTTGTGAAGCAATGAAAGCCTTCAGTTTCTCGTTGAACATCTCAGGTTGCTCCATGTGAATGAAGTGTCCACAAGTGGTCAGTTCCGTATAGTCGAGGTTGGGATACAAACGCTCCATCTTCTGCTTGTTGTCAGGATCAAGACCACTGTTCTGCGTACAGATAACCATCACAGGCAAAGAGATCTGGCGATTGTTCCACCACTTCTTTTCAATCAAATGTTGCATGGTGTTCGAAGCTACATACTGTGGCGTTTCGGGCATCACAGACATGGCATAGTCGTTGATCTCCTGAGGTGTATCCTTGCCTGCCAACGAGGATACAAAACCTGTGATAACCTCGCGACAGTTCTCGCCATCAAAAGCATGGCCGAACTGGTTGACTGCCTCTACATATTCAGGTGTTTCCGTGCCATCGTAGAAACAATAGACACCATCAACATCGACCAAAGCGCCTTTGTGAGCTGTCGTCAACAGCGTCTGACGGCATACAGGCGTTCCCAGACTATGACCTACGAAGACGGCATCCTTAATACCATTTGAATTCAGCACTTCATCAATGGCATGGGCAAAGAATTCGAGCGTGTAGTCCACATGGGGCTTGTCGCTTTGTCCGTAGCCTGGTAGGTCGATGAATACGAGTTGCTGATTTTTCTCATCACGGAATGCCTCGAACTGCTTCTCCCAAGTGTTCATATCACAGCCGAAGCCGTGAACAAAGCAGATGGTCTTGGCATCAGTGCCAGCCGACTTATTCCATATTTTATAATGTACGCGAATACTATCGTCGATAGTCACGTACTCTGATTTCAATTCACTGAGTGTCTGAGGCTGGTTGCCACAGTTGACCAACAACAGCGCGAATAAAAAGAAATATAATATCGTTCTTTTCATATTACTTTATTATCATTTGACATCTTCATTTCTGATCCTATATTATCCAAGCGTATATTCCAATTCATTGTATCACACTTCCAAGTTTCTCCAATGATTTGAAATCGACGAAGTCTTCCTTTTTGCCATATGTGGCAAGAATGGTCTTTGCCTCGGCGTTAAGCTTCTCTTCTGGCATCTTTGATAATTTCGAGTGAATAACCGCCATCATCATCCGATGCTTCAGGCTAAGTTGGCTGTAGTCAATGGCTCCACGGAGGTGGAATATTCTCGTTTCGTCGTAGAGATCTGCAGGAATCCTCTCTTTGATGGAATGCCGAATGTAGTCAATATTCTCTGGATCAATCGGGTCAACCAAGCCAACCGTGACGATAACCAGCTCTTGCTTGGGGGACATCTTGCTGATCGTCTTCTTTAACCCTAGGACACTACCTGCATAGAGAGCACCCATGAAGATAATTCGGTCATACCTGTCAATATCCTTAGACTCCTGATAACTAACGGTTTCTATCCCTGTTATTTCTGAAAAGCGATCGGCATACCGCTTAGTTGTGCCATACTGGCTACCATATATGATAATCGATTTTTTCATTATCTCTTTATGTTTGCAATGACACTGCAAAGATACAAAATTGTTTTCAGACTTCTACTCCTTTTATCCAATTATCCAAGAATGCCATCTGTTCTTCTGTGTGAAACCAGTGCTCGCCGCCATCCATGACAGTTAGAGTGGCTTGATGCTTATTGGCAATCAGGATAATGTTTTCGAATCTCCTTTTCAGTTCTTTTACGGCATCGTAAATCTCTTTACCTGTATCCCAGGGAGTGATTGCAACGCCACACTCTGTACCTTTTAGGTCAGAGAAAGTCTGATAATCTAAGCCTATCACTTCGCAATTAGGAAATAGTAGCTTATAGTGCTCACTTTCCATTGCACTGCCGCCTTTGCCATGTATATATATTATTGCATTCGTCTCATTCATATATTATTTCATTTAAAGTAATCACTTCGCAACTTTGCTTGGCGTAGTATGCAAACATCTCAGGCAGTTTCTTCAGATCGTAGCTGGTGACACAGTCAGAGAGGACGTGTACCGTGTAGCCGGCTTTTCGCATATTGAAGCATGTGGACTTCACGCAGCCGGTAGCATCAGCACCAGTAACATAGAACTCTGTGATTCCATTTTCAGCAATGAATGTGGCAAACGTCTCACTCGTCAATGCGTTACTCTTTGTCTTCACAAAGATATTGTCTGAAACCACCTTCAGTTCTGGTGCCAACTCTTCGCCACGAGTATCAGGCTTGAAGGTACGTGTAGCTGCAGTGATGTTATTATGCTTGATATAGACAACGTGCATACCCTCAGATACAGCCCATTCGACAGCAGCATTGATGTTGTCAATGATGTCGCGATAGTGCTTCGTGATGTCGTTCTGAATGTCGATAACGACAAGTGCTTTTGTTAGCATATCTTTGTTATTCAATTACAAGGCTACGTGGATAGAAATCGCTGTAGAAACGGCCATCGGTGGCGGTGAACTTCAGGACGCAATAGTTGGGATCGGTTACGCCCTCAGGGTAGTATTGCTCGTCTCCCTTACGCCAAATCATCTCCTTACTCTTGGCATCTGTCAAGACTTCCATTGTACCACGAAGCATCATACCTTTAAACCCTTTTGCATCGCAGAAGTAGATGCTGGCCTTGGGGTTGGCCTTGTATTGAGCCACACGTATTGAGAATGTATTGGTTGTAAAGTAGAAGGTCTTGATACCCTCACGCTTGCGTGGCTTCAACATGGCTTTGGACCAAGGAAAACCTTCTTGATCTACGGATGAGATGTAAGCGATGGGCAGCGAGTCGGCCATC
>Ga0129306_1000298_pt1 | contig 84139 bp, 73 predicted proteins | sample P827metagenome_FD_94438 | JGI IMG/M metagenome (GOLD analysis project Ga0129306, IMG submission 94438) | Capybara group fecal microbial communities from Wisconsin, USA - P827 metagenome | ecosystem: Host-associated > Mammals > Digestive system > Large intestine > Fecal | place: USA: Wisconsin...
AGGGGCCGCCCTACGGGCGGGGCGTCCAGAGGCCGCCCCCTACGAAGCCATATTGTAAACCGTGCGTAGGGGGCGGCGTCCCCGACGCCCCATAATACATCCATAAACTAAAATTTATCTTCCTAGTTCATCCAAAAAACGTTTGGTATCCAGTCGGGGCAAATACCAGTCGCAGAGCTGTTTCAACTCCTCCCGGTCCGCTTCCGCCGAGGAATCATACACCCCGGCCACCCAAAAACCAGCGCGCTTGGCGCCTCGTTCCACATGTACATGGAATCGGTGAGGGTGCCGTCCAGATCGAAGATCGCGCCTTCCGGCCTCATGGGGACACCATCTCCTCTGCCAGCGCCCGCAGGGTCCGGGCGGCCGCCTGAATGTCAGGCTGGGCGTAGAGGGCGGATACCACCGCCACCCCGCAGATCCCGCTGCCTGCCAATCTGGAAATGTTCTGCGTACCGATGCCTCCAATGGCCACCACGGGGATGTCCACAGCGGCGCAGATGTCCTTCAGCCGCTCGTAGGGCAGAGCGCCCACATTGTCCTTGGTGCCCGTGGGGAACACCGCCCCCGCTCCCAGGTAGTCGGCTCCGGCCTCCTGGGCCCGGAGGGCCTCCTCCACACTGTGGGCGGATACGCCCAGGATCTTGTCCGGCCCCAGCAGGGCCCGGGCGCGGCCGGCCTCCAGGTCCTCCTGGCCCACATGGACACCGTCGGCGCCGATCTCCAGCGCCAGCTCCACGTCATCGTTGACGATGAGGGGGACCCGGTACCGGCGGCACAGCTCCTTCAGCTCCAGCGCCTCTGCCCGGAAGGCCTCCCGGTCCAGGTGCTTTTCCCGAATCTGGACCATAGTGGCGCCCCCCTTCAGGGACTGCTCCACCTGCCAAGCCAGGGTGTGCCCCCCCAGCCAGGTCCGGTCGGTGACGGCGTACAGCAGCAGGTCTTGTTTAGCGCAGTTCATATTTGGCTCCCTTCTCCAGCGTCTCGCCGTCCATGTGATAGATGGCGTCGATGATGCGATTGCGGTAGGTGGCGTTGCCCTCGTAGGGAGCCAGGTGGCTCCAAGCGATCTCCCCTGCCAGCCCCATGGAGGCCACGGCGGCGGCGGCAGCCTCCAGCTCGCTGTCCCGATTGGCGGCCAGGTAGGCGGCGGTGAGGCCGGAAAGCTGGCAGCCGGCGCCGGTAACCCGGCCCATCTCCGGCCGGCCGTTGCGGATGACATAGCACCGCCTGCCGTCGGATACCAGGTCAATGGCCCCGGTGATGGCCACGATGGATCCCAGCCGTGCGGCGGCGGCTTTGGCAAAGGACACCCCGTCCTCCAGCCGATCTTCCGTCACCGCGTCCGCCTCGTCGGCGTCCACCCCCCGGGAGCGGATAGACAGCTGAGAGAGAGCCTTGATCTCGGAGATGTTGCCCCGGATGACGGTGAAGGGAAGTTCATGGATCAGGGTCTGGGCCGACCGGGTCCGGGTGAGGCTGGCCCCCGTACCCACCGGGTCCAGTACCATGGGGCGTCCCAGGGCGGCCGCACGCTTCCCCGCGGCCAGCATGGCGGGCAGGGTGCGCTGGTTCAGGGTCCCGATGTTGAGGTTCAGCCCGGCGCAGAGGGCGGTGACGTCCTCCACCTCCTGAATGTCGTCGGACATGATGGGGCTGGCCCCGCAGGCCAGCAGGATATTGGCCACGTCGTTGACGGTGACGTAGTTGGTGATGCTGTGGATGAGGGGAGCGGCCTTGCGGACGTTCTCCAGACAGAGGCCAAACACGGTGAAATTCCTCCTTTGCCGGGGTGAATATGAAAAAACGCGGGACGTCTTGTGTGTTAGAAAGACGTTCCCGCGGTAAATCGGACCGAAAAAACTATCTCCCTACGTTGGCATTACCCAAATCAGGTCACAGGTCGAAGCGCCCAGCTTCCTCTCAGCCCGTTTGCGAGCTCCCTTGTTTTGCCGTCACATCCCGGATCTGACGGCTTTCACCACATTATAATCCCGCCCAAAGGAGATTGCAAGATTTTATCGAATGAGGTATGCTATCAGCAAGAAAAAACAGAGTCTGACCGGACGAGAGAACGAAAATGCGGCGGTCCGTGTTCCGGACCGCGGAGCAAGTGATGAAGGGAGAATGACCCATGACCGACCAGGAACTGGTACAGCGTGCCTTTGCCATGCACGAATTTTCTTATGTGCCCTACTCCAAATTTCCGGTGGGCGCAGCCCTGCTGTGCGCCGACGGGACGGTGTTCACCGGATGTAACGTGGAGAACGCGGCCTTCGGCTCCACCATCTGCGCCGAACGCACCGCCCTGCTCAAAGCCATCAGCGAAGGACACCGGGACGACTGGACGGCCATCGCCATCGCGGGGCGGGGAGAGGACTACTGCTGGCCCTGCGGCGCCTGCCGCCAGATGCTCTATGAGTTTGCCCCGGAGCTCCGGGTGCTGGCGGCCCGGGGGGACGGCTCCTTCCAGACGGTCCCGCTGTCCCGGCTGCTGCCCCATGGCTTCGGACCGAAGTCGCTGGTGTAAAGTTAAGAAATTTTTTGTATAAAAAATGCGGCCCTGGATAAGCTATCCCCGTAAAGCCAATCCAAGGAGGTAATCTGACGTGGTGATGGACAGAATCGCCCTGACCCTGCTGATCATCGGCGGGCTGAACTGGGGCAGCGTAGGCCTGTTCCAGTTCGATCTGGTGGCCTTTGCCTGCGGCGGGTCCGGCAGTATGATCAGCCGGGTGGTCTATACCCTGGTGGGGCTGTCCGCGATATGGTGCGTCTCCCTGCTCTTCCGGGACAAGGACCCGGTGGAGGAACGGAGCTGAACCCGGACAGTGAGACCGCAGCAATCAAATAGAGCGAAAATGGGCCCGGCATGGAGACATGCCGGGCTTTTCCCTGCTCAATTTGAATTTTACATGGCATTTTACAAAGAGTTAACACGGCGGTTGTTTTGCATTTTACAAAGGCTTTTTATACTGGGTACCGTAAACCAAAACATAAAAACAAATGCGGAATATGCAAAAAGGAGTACGTAACATGAAAAAACTGACTTGCCTGGGCCTGACCCTTGCCATGGCCCTGTCCCTTCTGGCCGGCTGCGGCGGCGGTAACACCGCTGCCCCCTCTGACAACGGCGGCAGCGCCGGCGCCAGCCAGTCCACTACTGCCCCCACCGATACCAAGCTGAGCGGCGCCGTGTCCACCAACGGTTCCACGTCCATGGAGAAGGTCATCCTGACCCTGAACGAGCAGTTTGGCATCGACAACCCCGACGTCAAGGTTTCCTATGATCCCACCGGCTCCGGCACCGGCATCGAGGCCGCCAAGAACGGCACTGCTGATATCGGCCTGTCCTCCCGCGGTCTGAAGGACGAGGAAAAAGCCGCCGGCCTGAAGGAGACAGTCCTGGCGCTGGACGGCATCGCCGTCATTGTCAACGCCGATTCCGCCGTGGCCGACCTGACCGTGGAGCAGATCGCACAGATCTTTACCGGCGCGATCACCAACTGGTCCAAGGTGGGCGGCGCCGACAGCGAGATCGCCTGCATCGGCCGTGAGGGCGGTTCCGGCACCCGGGACGGTTTCGAGTCCATCACCGGAACCAAGGACAAGTGTGTCCTGGCCCAGGAACTGACCTCCACCGGCGCTGTGATCGAGGCGGTCAAGAACAATCCCCAGGCCATCGGCTACGCCTCCCTCTCCGCCGTTGAGGGCAAGGACGGCATCAAGGCCATCACTGTGGGCGGCGTGGCCTGCACCGAGGACACTGTCCTGGACGGGACCTACGCCATCCAGCGCCCCTTCGTTCTGGTGACCAAGGAGGGCGAGCCCCTGAGCGAGGCTGCCCAAGCCTACTTCAATTGGGCCACCTCCTCCGCCGCCTCTGAGCTGATCCGCTCCGCCGGCGCGGTGCCCGTGGCCTGAACCGCCTGAACCAACGCAGAGCCCCCGCCCCCACCGGGACGGGGGCTGTTCCCCTACCAATGGGGGACGGAGAAGAAAGGAGTGTTTTCAGTGGCAAGTGAGAAGATCATGGAGCGGCCCACCCCCGTCTCCTCCGCCGGAGAAGATACGGGAAACCGTCTGCGCCGAAGCCGGGAGGCCATGGAGTTTGGATTCCAGACCCTGTTTCTGCTGTGTGGCTTCGTGTCGGTGGCCTGTGTACTCTTTATCTGCCTCTATCTTATTGTCTCCGGGCTGCCTGCCATTCTGGAAATCGGCGTCACCGACTTTCTCTTTGGGACGGAGTGGGCCGGAAGGCAGGATAAGTTCGGCATCCTGCCCTTTATTCTCACTTCGGTGGCGGGTACCGCCGGCGCGGTGCTGGTGGGCGTTCCGGTGGGTGTCCTCACCGCCCTGTTTCTGGCCAAGGTGGCTCCGGACGCGGTGGCCCGGGTTATCCGCACGGCTGTAGAGCTGCTGGCAGGCATCCCCTCCATCGTCTATGGACTGGTGGGCATGATCGTGCTGGTTCCCGCCATCCAGCGGGCGTTCCAGCTGTCCTCCGGCGCCTGCCTGCTGGCGGCCATCGTGGTGCTGGCCATCATGATCCTGCCCGCTATCATCAACGTGGCAGAGACCTCCCTCCGGGCCGTCCCCAAAGAATATGAGGAGGCCAGTCTGGCCCTGGGGGCCACCCACATCGAGACCATCTTCCGGGTGACCCTCCCCGCCGCCCGCTCCGGCGTGGCCACCGCCATCGTCCTGGGGGTGGGCCGGGCCATCGGAGAGGCTATGGCCATTATCATGGTGTCGGGCAACGTGCCCAACATGCCCGACAGTTTGTTCACCCCGGTGCGGTTTCTGACCACCGCCATCGCCTCCGAGATGTCCTACGCCTCGGTGGGCTCTTTGTGGCAGCAGGCCCTGTACTCCGTGGGCCTGGTCCTGTTCCTGTTTATCATGCTCATCAACGTGATCCTTAATTTGTTCATCAAGCGCAAGAAGGAGGGCTAAGAGATGGAACAGCTTTCTCTGAGACGCCGTCTCTATGACCGGGGCCTGCGGGCCCTGCTATACCTGTGTGGAGCCCTGGTGTGCGCCCTGCTGGTCTTCCTGATCGGCTACATCTTTGTCCGGGGCCTGCCCCGGGTCACCTGGGAACTGGTGTCCACCCAGAGCAGTATGATCCGGGGGACCATCGGCATCCTGCCCCACATTGCAAGCACGATTTACATTATCCTGGTGTCCATGGTCATCGTCCTGCCCCTGGGTGTGGGAGCGGCTATCTATCTGACGGAGTACGCCTCCAACCGCAGACTGGCCGGGCTCATCGAGTTTGCCGCCGAGACCCTCACCGGCATCCCCTCCATCATCTTCGGCCTGGTGGGCATGATGATCTTTATCTATACCCTGGGGCTGAAGGCCGGTGTGCTGGCCGGCGGTCTGACCCTGGTGGTCATGATCCTGCCCACCATCATCCGCACCACCCAGGAGTCCCTGAAGACCGTGCCTCAGAGCTACCGGGAGGGGGCTTTGGGCTTGGGCGCGGGAAAGTGGCGCATGATCCGCACCGTGGTGCTGCCCAATGCCGTGGACGGCATCGTCACCGGCTGTATCCTGGCCATCGGGCGCATCGTGGGGGAGTCCGCCGCCCTGCTGTTTACCGCCGGCTTCGGCACGGTGCTGTACAGCTTCAAAGAGGCTCTCACCAATTCCTCTGCAACCCTGACTCTGGCCCTGTACCTCTACGCCAACGAGCGGGGGGAGACCGACGTGGCCTTTGCCATCGCCGCCATTCTGATGATCCTTACCCTGCTCATCAACCTGGCCGCTAAGCTGGCGGGCGGAAAGCTGAGGCAGAAGTAAATTTTAGTTTATTGGTGTATTATGGAGAGAATTTCGCCCTGCTGGGCGAGTTCCTTTGCCTGCGGCGGCAAAGGAACCAAAACGCCGCCGGGGCGGCCACGCGCAATTCCATTGCGCTATCCGCGCCGCCCCGGACCCCCATTATAAGAGTTCTGCGGCCTTGCGCTGATCGCAGCCAGCAAAATATGAGAGCGCTCACACCGCCTTTTGCTTCGCAAAATGGAGAAGATTTTACGGGGGGATAAGCAATACAGCCCGCCTCGATGGCGGCAAAGACTGTCAACAGTTGCTTCTTACCCACCTGGCCCGCTGGGGCCGCCCGAAAGTGCCTCAGATCGGTAGGGGCGCAGTGCCGAACGGCAGGCTCGCAATCCTTGCAGGGGCACCCCGCGATTGTTAACTCAGAGGCGCGATTTCATCCAGTAGGAGCAGGTACCAATTTCACTGTTGCAGAGCGGCAGCGAGCGGGGATGAGAACGATATTCTGTTTTTTGCCCGCGCCGAACAGTATTTTTCATATTCTTTGATGGCTCCCCTCGGGGTCCGGGGCCGAAGCCCCGGAGAACTTTGGGTATTTTCCTTCTCTGGAAAGTACCGCGCCGCAGGCATGACAAGTTATTGTCTTTTGCCAAGACATCCTAATAAGAACGCAAGACTATAAACTAAAATTTATCCGACAAACCAATTAAAAGGAGTTTGACGATATGGAAGAAGCTATCCTCTCCGCCCGGGGACTGAACCTGTACTATGGAGAGAACCATGCATTGAAAGATATTATGATCGATCTTCCGGAGCGGAAGATCACTGCGCTCATCGGCCCCTCGGGCTGCGGAAAATCCACCTTTCTGCGTACCATTAACCGGATGAACGACCTGATCCCCGGAGTGAGGATCACCGGCTCCTTTACCTACCGTGGGCAGGAGATCTATGCCCCCGGCCGGGACGTGACCAGCCTGCGGAAGAATATCGGCATGGTGTTTCAGAAGCCCAATCCCTTCCCGATGTCCATCTATGATAACGTGGCCTACGGCCCCCGGACCCACGGTATCCGCAGCAAGGTGAAGCTGGATGAGATCGTGGAGGAATCGCTCCGGGGCGCGGCTATCTGGGACGAGGTGAAGGACCGGCTGAAAAAGTCGGCCCTGGGCCTGTCCGGCGGCCAGCAGCAGCGGCTGTGCATCGCCCGGGCCCTGGCGGTGAAACCCGATGTGCTGCTGATGGACGAGGCCACTTCCGCCCTGGACCCCATTTCCACGTCCAAAATAGAAGACCTTGCCTCGGAACTGAAAAAGGATTACACTATTATCATGGTGACCCATAATATGCAGCAGGCCGCCCGTATCTCGGACCACACGGCTTTTTTCCTGCTGGGGGAGCTGGTGGAGTTCGGCGACACCGAGCAGATCTTCTCCATGCCCAGGGACAAGCGGACCGAGGATTACATCACGGGGAGGTTTGGCTGATATGAGAAACACCTTTCAGGAACAGCTGGAGCAGTTGAATGTGGAGCTGATTAAGATGGGGGCCTTGTGCGAGGAGGCAATCTCCGCCGCCACCAAGGCCTATCTGGAGGGCGACCGGGAGCTGGGCAAACGGACTGGCCGGCTGGAGCAGGAGATCGACAACAAAGAGCGGGACATCGAGGGCCAGTGCATGAAGCTGCTGCTGCGCCAGCAGCCGGTGGCCGGGGACCTGAGGACCGTGTCCGCCGCCATGCGGATGATCTCCGACATGGAGCGCATCGGGGATCAGGCGCTGGATATTGCGGAGATCGCCCGGGATATTGCCCCCAACCATCTGGAGAGCCGTACCCCGATGGAGGAGATGGCACGGGAGGCCATCGGCATGGTCACCGACAGCGTGGACTCCTTTGTCCGGGGAGACCTGACCCTGGCCCACCGTGTCATCGCCCGGGACGACCGGGTAGACCGGCTGTTCCTCCAGATACGCGGGGAACTGACCGGCCTCATCGCCGCGGGAGAGGACGGCTCGGTGTGTCTGGATATGCTGATGATCGCCAAATATTTTGAGCGCATCGGCGACCACGCCTGCAACATCGCCCAGTGGGTGGAGTATGCCCTGACCGGGCAGTACGAAGAGGATTAAAAGACCCGGCGGAACACCTGCAGGGGCACGCGGCATGGGTAAAACAGCAGAGCTTTCAACGGCTGCGAAGTGAAGCGGACGTCCGGCATAACACGGACGGAGCGGAATGGAGTTTGTGAGAACGAGATGATCTATATTCTGGAGGACGACGCCAGCATCCGAAAGCTGGTAGTTTATACCCTGAACAGCCAGGGGATGGAGGCGGAGGGCTTTGAGCGGCCCTCCCAGTTTTGGAGCGCCCTGGAAGGAAAAAAGCCCGACCTGGTCCTGCTGGATATCATGCTGCCCGAGGAGGATGGCCTGCAGGTGCTGAAGCGGCTTCGGGCCGATCCCGCCATGCGCAAGCTGCCCGTCCTCATGCTCACCGCCAAAAGCACCGAGTATGACAAGGTGCTGGGACTGGACCAGGGTGCGGACGACTATATCGCCAAGCCCTTCGGCATGATGGAGCTGATGGCCCGGATCCGCACCGCCCTGCGCCATGCAGGCCAGAGCGGAGAAGAGGGCGGAAGCGTCTACCGGGTGGGTTCGCTCCTGGTGGACCCGGAACGCCATATCGTCCGGGACGGGGACCGGGAGGTCGCTCTGACGCTGAAGGAATTCCAGCTGCTGTGCCTGCTGCTGGAGCGGCGGGGCACGGTGTTTACCCGGGACCAGCTGCTCAACACCATTTGGGGCTATGAGTTTGATGGCGCCAGCCGTACCGTGGACGTGCATATCCGCACCCTGCGGCAGAAGCTGGGAAGCGCGGGCAACTGCATCGAGACTGTGCGGGGCATCGGCTATAAGATTGCCGGGGAGTGAGCCAAAGGATAAATTTAAGTTTATGGATGTATTATGGGGCGTCGGGGACGCCGCCCCCTACGCACGGTTTACAATATGACTTCGTAGGGGGCGGCCTCTGGACGCCCCGCCCGTAGGGCGGCCCCTTGGGGCCACCGCCAAAATGGCAGCCGTCGGACGGCGGGGGACGATTCCCCCCCGTCGGGGGGAAATGGCCGAAGGCCAAAAGGGGGAGGGATAAGCCCCCGCCCTACCAAGCCCTCACCCTACATGAAACGATAAACTAAAATTTACCCACAACATAAAAAGGAGCCTGTTATGACGGAAAAAATATTTCGCAATTCCATGGCGGTGGGGATTTCGGTATTTCTGCTGTCGGTGGCCCTGTTCATGGGAGTGCTGTACCAATACTTCGGCAACCAGCTCACCGACGAGCTGGAGACCGAGGCCTGGCTGGTGGCCCGGGGCGTGGAGTCCATGGGGATGGAGTATCTGGACGGCTTGAAGTCCTCCAGCCGCATTACCTGGGTGGACCGGGACGGCACCGTTCTCTATGACAGCGTAGTGGACCCGGCGACCATGGAGAACCACGCCGACCGGAGGGAGATCCAGGACGCCATGCGGGGCAGTCAGGGCACCTCGGTGCGCGACTCCAGCACTCTGTCGGAAAAGACCTTCTATGTGGCCCGCCGCCTGGAGGACGGCACAGTCATCCGTCTGGCCAGCGCCCAGTACACCGTAGTGGTGCTGCTGCTGTCCATGCTCCAGCCCCTGCTGGTGATCCTGGTGGTGGCGCTGGTCCTGGCGGCGGTGCTGGCCTCTCGCCTGTCCAAACGGATCATCCGGCCCATTCTGGACCTGGATCTGGAGCACCCGGAGGACTGCGACACCTATGACGAGCTGGCACCCCTGCTGACCCGGATCCGCCGGCAGAACGACACCATTCAGCGGCAGATGGAACTGCTCCGTCAGCGCCAGCAGGAGTTTGCCGCCCTGACGGAAAATATGTCCGAGGGCTTTGTGCTGTTGGATAAGCGGGGGCATATTTTATCTTATAACAGCGGCGCGCTGCGCCTGCTGGGGGCCTTGGCCCCGGCGGAAGAGGCCAATGTACTGACGCTGGACCGCAGCGACGCCTTCCGGCGGGTGGTGGAGCAGGTGCTGGCCGGCTGCCGGAACCAGGGACGGCTGGAGCGGAACGGGCGGTGCGTCCATCTCATGGCGGACCCGGTGTTCCGGGGGGACCAAGTGGACGGCGCCGTACTGGTGCTGGTGGATGTGACGGAACGGGAGCAGGGGGAACAGATGCGCCGGGAGTTCACCGCAAACGTCTCCCACGAGCTGAAGACCCCCCTTACAGCCATCTCCGGCATGGCGGAGATCATTAAAAACGGCATGGTGGAGCCGGAGGACATCACCGGCTTTGCCGGGGATATTTACAAGGAGAGCCAGCGGCTGATCGCCCTGGTGGAAGACATTATCCACCTGTCCCGGCTGGACGAGGGCGGTCCCTCCCTCCAGCGTGAGAATGTGGACCTGCTGGCACTGACCCGGGGCGTGGCCCAGCGGATCGAACCCCTGGCCAAAAAGGCGGGCGTGACGCTGGCGGTGGCCGGAGCCCCCTTTACCGTATGGGGGGTGCGGGCGGTGCTGGACGAGATGATCTATAACCTGTGTGACAACGCCGTCAAGTATAACCGCCGCGGAGGAACGGTGACCATGTCCGTAGACCCTGGGCCCAATGGCCGGGGAGGAGAGGTGACCGTATCCGACACCGGAATCGGCATCCCTGCCCAGGATCAGGAGCGGGTATTTGAGCGGTTCTACCGGGTGGACAAGAGCCACTCCAAGGAGATCGGCGGTACAGGCCTGGGTCTGTCCATCGTAAAGCACGGAGCGGCTCTCCACGACGCGGAGGTGGAGCTCACCAGCACCCTGGGCCAGGGCACCTCGGTGAAGCTGTCCTTTGCCGGGTGAACGGCCCCGTTGACAATTTCAGCGGTCCTCCTTCGGGAGGACCGCTCTTTTTATGGTTTTGAGTGTATATTAAATGAATAAACCGATGAAAATATTCGAAGAATATTCATTTTTGTGAAAAATATATGGAAGATAACGGCGTATTTATACATAATTATGCGAATCGGCGCTTGCATTTCCCGCCAAAGAGTGGTAGACTGGTGCCACAAAAGCAAGGGAGACAAGCGTCGGGACGGGCCGGAAGGGCTTGACCGGCCTGTTCGGCCCGAATAATTTGGAGGAATAGAATCATGTCTGAGATCAAAAAAGTGGTGCTTGCCTATTCCGGCGGCCTGGATACATCCATCATCATCCCCTGGCTGAAGGAGAACTACAACAATCCCGAGATCATCGCCGTCTCCGGCGACGTGGGCCAGGGTACCGAGCTGGACGGCCTGGAGGAGAAGGCCATCAAGACCGGCGCTTCCAAGCTGTATGTGGAGGACCTGACCGACGAGATGGTGGATGAGGTCATCATCCCCTCCATGATGATGGGGGCCAAGTACGAGGACTATCTGCTGGGCACCGCTTTCGCACGGCCCATCATCGCCAAGCGGCTGGTGGAGATCGCTAAGAAGGAGGGCGCCGATGCCATCTGCCACGGCTGTACCGGCAAGGGCAACGACCAGGTCCGGTTCGAGCTGGCCATCAAGCGCTTTGCCCCTGAGATGAAGATCATCGCCCCCTGGCGGGAGTGGTCCATCAAGGGCCGTGACGAGGAGATCGACTACGCCGAGGCCCACAACGTGCCTCTGAAGATCTCCCGGGAGACCAACTACTCCAAGGACAAGAACCTGTGGCACCTCAGCCACGAGGGCCTGGATCTGGAGGATCCCGCCAACGAGCCCCAGTACGACAAGCCCGGCTTCCTGGAGATGGGCGTGTCCCCCGCCATGGCTCCCGACGCTCCCACCTATGTCACCCTGGACTTTGAGAAGGGCTGGCCCGTGGCCATCGACGGCGAGAAGATGAAGGCCAGCGACATTATCCGCAAGCTCAACGACCTGGGCGGCGCCAACGGCATCGGCCTGCTGGATATCGTGGAGAACCGGCTGGTGGGCATGAAGGACCGGGGCGTGTACGAGACTCCGGGCGGCACCATCCTCTACCGGGCCCATGAGGTGCTGGAGATGATCACCCTGGACAAGGACACCAAGCACATGAAGAGCAAGCTGGCGGTGGACTTCGCCGATCTGGTGTACAACGGCAAGTGGTTCACCCCCCTGCGGGAGGCCCTCACCGCCTTCGCCGTGGACACTCAGAAGCACGTCACCGGCACCGTGAAGCTGAAGCTGTACAAGGGCAACATCATCACCTCCTCCGTCACCTCTCCCGAGACCCTGTACTCCGAGAATCTGGTGACCTTTGAGGAGAGCGACTACGACCAGAAGGATTCCCAGGGCTTCATCAACCTGTGGGGCCTGCCCGACACCGTTCAGGCGCTGCGGGAGCAGGGAAAGCTGAACTAAGAGAAACATCAGGTAGGGCGGGGGCTTGCCCCCGCCGTCCCTGTATTATGAAAAAACGGCGGGAGCACATCACAGGGAGGTCCCTCTTGCCTCTTCGGGGCAATCCACCCTTGGCCCTCGCCCTACCATACCAGTATAGGAGCGGATATTATGAAACTCTGGGCAGGTCGCTTCCAAAAGGAAACGGATACTTTAGTCAACGATTTTAACTCCTCCATCGGCTTTGACGCCCGGCTGTACAAGCAGGACATCACCGGCTCCATGGCCCACGCCGCCATGCTGGGCAAGCAGGGCATCATTGAGGAGCATGAGGCCGAGAAAATCATCGAGGGCCTGAAGGCCATCCTGGCCGACATTGAGGACGACAAGGTGGAGTTCTCCCTGGACAACGAGGATATCCACATGAACATCGAGGCCATGCTGACCCAGCGCATCGGCGACGCGGGCAAGCGCCTGCACACCGCCCGGAGCCGGAACGACCAGGTGGCGGTGGATACCCGGCTGTACACCAAGGAGGAGATCCCCGTCATCATCGGCCAGGTGCTGGATCTGGAGAAGGTCCTCATCAAGAAGGCCAAGGCCAACCTGGACACGGTGATGCCCGGCTACACCCACCTGCAGCGGGCCCAGCCCACCACCTTCGCCCACTACATGATGGCCTACGCCAACATGTTCAAGCGGGATGTGACCCGGCTGGAGGACTGTCTGGAGCGGCTGGACGAGTGCCCCCTGGGAGCGGGCGCTCTGGCCACCTCCACCTATCCCGTGGACCGGTTCGCCACGGCCCAGGCCCTGGGCTTCAAAAAGCCCACCGACAACTCCATGGACTCGGTCTCTGACCGTGACTACGCCATCGAGCTGCTGTCCGCCCTGTCCATCCTCATGATGCACCTGTCCCGGTTCTCCGAGGAGATCGTGCTGTGGTGCTCCTGGGAGTTCAAGTATGTGGATCTGGACGACGCCTACTCCACCGGCTCCTCCATCATGCCCCAGAAGAAAAACCCCGACGTGGCCGAGCTGGTCCGGGGCAAGACGGGCCGGGTGTACGGCGCTCTGGTCACCCTGCTCACCGTCATGAAGGCCCTGCCTCTGGCCTACAACAAGGACATGCAGGAGGACAAGGAGGCCCTGTTCGACGCCATCGACACGGTGGAACTGTGCCTGCCTGTGTTCGGCGCCATGGTGGATACCCTCACGGTCCGGCCCCGCAACATGGCCAAGGCGGCCGCCGGCGGCTTTATCAACGCCACTGACTGCGCAGACTACCTGACCAAGAAGGGGCTGCCCTTCCGGGAGGCCTATATGATCGTGGGCCGTCTGGTCAATATGTGCATCAAGACCGACGACACTCTGGACACCCTGACTCTGAAGGACTTCCGGGCCATTTCCAACCTCTTCGACGAGGACGTGTACGACGCCCTGGCTCTGAAGACCTGCGTGAACGAGAGAAAAGTCTATGGCGGCCCGGCCAAGGAGAGCGTCCAGAAGCAGATCGCTCTGATCGAAGAGTTTGTAACCGCGCGGCAGTAAGCCGCCGCCGGAGACTTTTGCCCGCGAAAACCAAAGGTTTTCATGGATTCCGGGATAAATTTCGTTGCAAAACGCTCCGGGCCATAGCATAATAGAATCAGCGTCTTGCCTCTAAGCCTTCTCCCTTCCGGGAGAAGGCTTAGGCAGTCAAAGAACCTTATGAAACCAGGTGGACGATATGAACAAACCAAAGGTATACATCGACGGCAAGGAGGGCACCACCGGCCTTCAGATCTATGAGCGGCTGGGTGGACGTGACGACATCGAGCTGCTCCTCATCGACGAGGACAAGAGGAAGGATACCGAGGAACGGAAGAAATTCCTCAACGCCGCCGATCTGGTGTTCCTGTGCCTGCCCGACGCGGCGGCCATCGAGGCGGTGTCCCTCATCGACAACCCCAAGACCAGGGTCATCGACGCCTCCACCGCCCACCGCACCGCTGAGGGCTGGGTGTACGGCTTTGCCGAGCTGCTGCCCGGCCAGCGCCAGCGGATCCGGTTTGCCGGCCGGGTGGCCAACCCGGGCTGTCACGCCACCGGATTTCTGTCCACGGCGGCTCCCCTGGTGGAGCTGGGAGTGCTGCCTAAGGACTACCCCGTGACCTGCTTCTCCCTCACCGGCTACTCCGGGGGCGGAAAGAAGCTTATCGCCGAGTACGAGGCCGAGGGCCGCAGCGTACTGCTGGACTCCCCCAACATCTACGCCACCGGCCTGAAGCACAAGCACATCCCCGAAATGCAGAAGCTGGCCGGTCTGGACCATCCGCCGGTATTCGCTCCCATTCTGGGGGACGTGTACAAGGGCATGGCTACCGCCATTCTGCTCCAGAACCGCCTGTTGAAGGGCACTCCCACCGCCCAGGACATCTGTGAGATGCTGGCCTCCTATTACGAGGGACAGCAGCTGGTCCGGATGGCCCCCTTCGGCGGCACCGCCCCCCGTCTGGCCACCAACGCCCTGGCGGGTAAGGATTATCTGGAGATCACCGTCACCGGCCACGAGGACCAGACCATGATCACCGCCCAGTTTGACAATCTGGGCAAGGGCGCCTCGGGCGCCGCGGTCCAGAACATGAACATCATGCTGGGCTTTGCGGAGACCGCCGGACTGACCCTTTGAGCCCGTAGGGGCGCACAGTGCGCGCTCCTGCGAAATGAAAGGAGAAACTACCATGCTGAAAGAAATTTCCGGCGGCGTGTGCGCCGCCCGGGGCTTCCGGGCCGCCGGCGTCCACTGCGGCGTCAAGGCCGGCAGCAGCCCTGATAAAAACGACCTGGCGATGATCCTGTCTGAGAAGGAATGTACCGCCGCCGCTACCTACACCCTGAACCGGGTGAAGGCGGCCCCCCTGTACGTCACCATGGACCATCTGGAGAACGGAGTGGCCTGGGGCGTGGTGGCCAACAGCGGCAACGCCAACGCCTGCTGCCCCATGAGCCATGAGAACGCCGAGGCCATGTGCGCCGCGGCCGCCGCCGCCACCGGCCGGGAGCCGGAGGACTTTGTGGTGGCCTCCACCGGCGTCATCGGCCAGACCATCAACATCGCCGCCATCCAGGCGGGGACCCCCGCCCTGGCCGCCGCCCTGAACGCCGACGGCTCCGATGCCGCAGCCCGCGCCATCATGACCACCGACACGGTGAAAAAGGAGATCGCCGTCTCCCTGACCATCGGCGGAAAAGAGGTCCGTCTGGGGGCTATTGCCAAGGGCTCCGGCATGATCCACCCCAACATGGGCACCATGCTGGTCTTTGTGACCACCGACTGCGCCGTCACCCATGAGATGCTGGAGGACGCCCTCCGGGAAGTAGTTGCCAAGACCTTCAACCGGGTCACCGTGGACGGAGACACCTCCACCAATGACATGTGCGTGGTGCTGGCCAACAGCATGGCGGGCAACTCCCTCATCGAGTGGAAGGACGAGGACTACGAGACCTTCAAGGCCGCGCTGGACCATGTGTGCCGCACCATGTCCCGGGCCATTGCCGGGGACGGCGAGGGAGCCAGCAAGCTGGTCACCTGCAAGATGACCGGGGCCCGCAGCGAGGAGAGCGCCGAGCGGCTGGCCAAGGCCGTGGTGGGCTCCTCCCTGGTGAAGGCCGCCATGTTCGGCTCCGACGCCAACTGGGGCCGGGTCCTGTGCGCCATGGGCTACTCCAAGGCCCCCTTCCGCCCCGAGCGTGTGGACGTGACCTTCCAGTCCTCCGCCGGTGAGATCCTGGTCTGCCGCCAGGGGGAGCAGGTGGAGTTTGACGAGGACAAGGCCAAGGAGATCCTCTCCCAGAAGGAAGTGGTCATCGCCGTGGACCTGAACGAGGGCGAGGAATCCGCCGAGTGCTGGGGCTGCGATTTGACCTATGACTATGTGAAGATCAACGGCGACTACCGGACCTGACGAAATTCTCTCCGCGTCCGGCGGACCAACGAAACAAAATAAAAAGGGGGATCTACCCATGTCCTTCAACGAAGTGGACCGGGCCAAGGTGCTGGCCGAGGCTCTGCCCTATATTCAAAAATACTACGGCAAGACCATCGTGGTGAAATACGGCGGCAACGCCATGGTGTCCGAGGAGCTGCGCCACGCCGTCATCTCCGACATCATCCTGCTCAGCCTGGTGGGTATCCGCGTGGTGGTGGTCCACGGCGGCGGCCCGGAGATCAGCGAGATGCTGAAGAAGGTGGGCAAGGAGAGCCGCTTTGTGGACGGCCTGCGCTACACCGATGAGGAGACCATGGACATCGTCCAGCAGGTGCTGTGCGGCCGGGTGAACAAGGAACTGGTGGCCACGCTGAACCGTTTGGGCGGCCGGGCCCTGGGCCTGTGCGGTCTGGACGGCGCCATGCTCCGGGCCAAGAAGCTGGACGAGAAGTACGGCATGGTGGGCGAGATCACCCATGTGGACCCCAGACCTGTTGTGGACGCTCTGGAGCGGGGCTACATCCCCGTGGTGTCCACCGTGGCCCAGGGGGAGGACGCCGAGGTCTCCTACAATATCAACGCCGACACCGCCGCCGCCAAGCTGGCCGTGGCCCTGAAGGCGGAAAAGCTGATCCTGCTCACCGACGTCCGGGGCCTGCTCCGGGACCCCAAGGATGAATCCACCCTCATCCCGGAGCTTCAGCTGTCCTATGTCCCCGCCCTGGTGCGGGAGGGCGTTATCTCCGGCGGCATGATCCCCAAGGTGGACTGCTGCGTGGAGTCGGTGCGTTCCGGCGTCAAGTCGGCCACCATCCTGGACGGCCGGGTGGCCCACTCCATCCTTATCGAGCTGCTGTCCGACGCGGGCATCGGAACCATGCTGACGAATTGAGGCCTGCGGGCGGCCGCGCGGGGCCGCCCCTACACACCGATTACGGAGGGTGAACTATGAACTTTGAAGAGATCAAGGCTCTGGATGAGCAGTATGTCATGCACGCCTACGGCCGGTTCCCCGTGGCCATTGACCACGGCAAGGGAGCTACCGTGTGGGATACACAGGGCAAAGAGTACATCGACTTTACCGCCGGCATCGGCGTCACCTCCTTGGGCCATGGGGACCAGGGCTGGGTGGACGCGGTGACGGCCCAGGCCGCCAAGCTGGGGCATATTTCCAACCTGTTTTACGCCGAGCCTTATGCCAAGGTGGCCCAGAAGCTGTGTGTCCGGACGGGAATGTCCAACGTGATGTTCGGCAACTCCGGCGCCGAGGCAAACGAGGCCATGATCAAGCTGGCCCGGAAGTACTCCTATGACAAGTACGGCAAGGGCCGGGGGACGGTCATCACCCTCCATAACTCCTTCCACGGACGTACCATCACCACCCTGGCCGCCACCGGACAGGACAAGTTCCATGACTTTTTCTTCCCCTTCACCGAGGGCTTCCGCTATGCCGACGCCAACGATTTGGACAGCGTGGAGGCGGTGGCCGGCCACGACGTCTGCGGCGTCATGATGGAGCTGGTCCAGGGTGAGGGCGGCGTGCTGCCCCTGGACCGGGAATTCGTCCGGGCGGTGGCGGACCTGTGCGCCAAGCGGGACTGGCTCCTCCTCATCGACGAGGTCCAGAGCGGCGTGGGCCGTACCGGCTCCCTGTTCGCCTTCCAGCAGTACGGCATCCACCCCGATGTGGTGTCCTTCGCCAAGGGCATCGCCGGCGGCCTGCCCTTCGGCGGCGTCATGGCCAATGAGAAGTGCCGGAACGTCTTTACGCCGGGCACCCACGGCACCACCTTCGGCGGCAACCCCGTGGCCGCCGCCGCCGCCTGCTATGTGCTGGACACCCTGGACGACGGCTTCCTGGCCCAGGTACAGGAGAAGGGCGCATATCTCCGCAGCCGGATCGAGGCCATGGACCTGCCCTGTCTGGGAGCCACCCGGGGCATGGGCCTGATGATCGGTGTGGAGGTCAAGGGGGATAAGACCAATAAGGAACTGGCCGCCAAGCTGGTAGAGAGCGGCCTGCTGATCCTTACCGCCGGTCCCGACCTGCGTCTGCTGCCTCCGCTGGTGGTCACCAAGGAGGAGATGGACAAGGGACTGGAGATCATGAAAGCCGCGCTTGCCTGATTTAGAGTTGAGAGTGAAGAGTGGAGAGGGAAGCTTTTCTCCGCGTCTCCACTCCCCACTCTTCTATCCTCACTCTAAAAATAGGGGGTTATTCCAATGCAAAAAGATCTGCTGAAGCTGCTGGACCTGTCCAAGGAGGACATCATCAAGATCCTGAACACGGCGGACCAGCTGAAATACAACCAGAAACACGGCATCATCCACGACTATCTCCACGGCAAGACCCTTGCCATGATCTTTGAGAAAAATTCCACCCGGACCCGGGTCTCCTTCGAGACCGGCATGTTCCAGTTGGGCGGTCACGCCCTGTTCCTCTCCGGAAAGGAGAGCCAGATCGGCCGCGGCGAGCCGGTGGAGGACACCGCCCGGGTGCTGGACCGCTACTGCGACGGCATCATGATCCGCACCTTCGCCCAGGAGGAGGTGGAGAATCTGGCCAAGTATACCAAGATCCCCATCATCAACGGCCTGACCGACTTCTGCCACCCCTGCCAGGTGCTGGCGGATCTGATGACCGTCCGGGAGCATAAGGCCGTGCTGGAAGGGCTGAAGATGTGCTACATCGGCGACGGCAACAACATGGCCAACTCCCTCATCGTGGGCGGCCTGAAGTGCGGCATGGAGGTGGCTGTGGCCTGCCCTGAGGGCTACGACCCCGATCCCCAGGTGCTGGACTTCGCCAAGAGCGATCCCGCCTTCAAGTTCTCCATCCATCGTACCCCCAAGGAGGCCGCCGTGGGCGCCGACGTGGTGTTCACCGACGTGTGGGCGTCCATGGGTCAGGAGGAGGAACGGGCCATCCGGGCCAAGGCCTTTGCCGGATACCAGATCAACGCGGAACTGATGGCCCTCACCAATCCCGAATGTATGGTCCAGCACTGCCTGCCCGCCCACCGGGGGGAGGAGATCACCGCGGAGGTCTTCGAGGCCCACGCCGACGAGATTTTTGACGAGGCGGAGAACCGCCTCCACGCGCAGAAAGCGGTCATGTACCTGCTGATGAAGAACGATGGGGAATAATACGAAGGATGAAGAACTGCCGCGCCATTCCGTTCCGGAATGGCGCGGTGGATTTTTCATATATTTCTAATGGTTGATATATGGGACGCAGAATGATATAATACTTATGTATCAAGAGAATGTGAAGAACCGGAGACGGGGAGGGAGAGTATAGCTTCGGTTCTGCCCACACAGCTTCGAAATAAAGTTGTTGTAATCAAGGAGGAAAATGCAATGGAAACAAAAGCAAAAAGCGGCGCTAATATCGCTAAGTTTATCCTGCTCAACGCCATCGGCATCTTCATGTTCTTTATCACAGTGACCATCAACGGCAAGAGTTCCATCCCCGTGGACCATATCGTGACCTTCATCCGGTCCATCCCCTATTTTGAACTGGTGTACGGCGTGGCCATCGTCTGTATCGGCGCCGTCCTGCCCTTCATCCGCAAGACCTGGAACAAGGACAAGGTTACCATGGTTTTCTCCTTCCTGAAGCTCCTGGCCATTCCATCCATGATCGTCTGGCTGACCAAGGTGGGTCCCGCCCGCTGGTTTGACGGTGATATGCTGCCCTTCATTTACAACAAGGTGGTTCTGCCTGTCACCTGCCTGGTCCCCGTGGGCGCCGTGTTCCTGTCCTTTCTCATCAACTACGGCCTGATGGAGTTTATCGGCGTGTTCATGAAGCCGGTCATGCGCCCCATCTGGAAGACCCCCGGCCGCTCCGCCGTTGACGCCGTGGCTTCCTTCGTGGGCAGCTATTCCGTAGGTCTGCTGATCACCAACCGCGTGTACAAGGAGGGCTTCTACTCCACCAAGGAGGCCTCCATCATTGCCACCGGCTTCTCCACCGTCTCCGCCACCTTCATGGTGATCGTGGCCAAGACCCTGGGTCTGATGGAGCACTGGAATGTTTACTTCTGGTCCACCCTGATCATCACCTTCATCGTCACCGCCCTGACCACCCGCATCTACCCCCTGAGCAAGAAGCCCGACACCGGCTATCAGGGCATGAACGTGGTGCCCGAGCCCATGCCTGAAAAGGGCAAACTGGTCTCCACAGCGCTGAACGAGGGCCTGGAGGCCTGTAGCAAGGCTCCCGGCATCCTGGAAGGCATCAAGAAGAATTTCGCCGACGGTCTGAACATGGCTCTGGGCATCGGTCCCTCTCTGATGTCCGTGGGCTTCCTGGGTCTGCTGCTGGCTGAGTACACCCCCCTGTTCGATATCATCGGCTACATCTTTGTTCCCTTCGCCATGCTCATGGGCTTCGGTTCCGAGGCAGTTATGATGGGCAAGGCCTGCGCCATCAGCCTGGCTGAGATGTTCCTGCCCGCCAACATCGTGGCCAGCGCATCCCCCATGGCCCAGTACGTCACCGCCATCGTCTGCGTGTCCGAGATCCTGTTCTTCTCCGCTTCTATCCCCTGTGTTTTGGGTACCGATATCGACATCTCCCTGAAGGATATCATTATCGTCTGGGCAGAGCGCATTATTCTCTCCCTGATTTTGGCCGCCCTGGTGGTCCGGTTTCTGTTCCCCATTCTGGGCGTGGCATTCTGATTGAAGCATTCTGATGACAAAACGCTCCGGGAAACCAACGGTTTCCCGGAGCGTTTTTGCGTATGAGGTTCACAGCGCCTGAAGATCGGCGATGAGGGTGTCGATGTCCTCGTCACGGGTGGACCAGCTGGTGCAGAAGCGGACGGCGGTGTGATGGTCATCGGGGCGACACCAGAAGCAGCTGCTGTACTTCCGGCTCAGGATCTCCAGAGCCTGGTTGGGGATCACCGGGAATTGCTGGTTGGCAGGGGCGGGGATGAGCAGAGACCAGCCCTTGTCCAGAAAGGCCTTTTGCAGCCGCTGGGCCTGGTCTACCGCCTTGCGGCCGATCTCCCGGTACAGGCCATTCTCCAGCAGGGCCTCGAACTGGACGCCCAGCAGCCGGCCCTTGGCCAGCATCCCGCCCCGCTGCTTGATAAGGTAGCGGAAGTCGGCTTTCAGAGCCTCGTTGGTGATGACCACCGCCTCGCCGAAGAGGAGGCCAGCCTTGGTGCCGCCCAGATAGAACACGTCGCACAGCCGGGCCAGGTCGGGCAGGGTCACGTCGGAGGCGGCCAGGCCATAGACCAGACGGGCGCCGTCCAGAAACAGACTCAGGTGGTACTGGTCGCAGACCTGACGGATTTCCTCCAGCTCGGCCAGCGTGTAGACGGTGCCCATCTCGGTGGGGTGGGAGAGGTAGACCATGCTGGGCTGAACCTTGTGTTCCACCGAGGGGTCCTCATAGTGGGCCTTGCACAGGTCGGCCACCTGCCGGGCGGTGAGCTTACCGTCTACAGAGGGGACGGGGAGGATCTTGTGGCCGGTGGCCTCCACGGCTCCGGTCTCGTGGTCGTTGATGTGGCCCATCTGGGTGCAGACGACCCCCTGGTGGGGGCGCAGAGCGGCGGCGATCACCGTCATGTTGGTCTGGGTGCCGCCGACCAGAAAGTGGACGTCGGCCCCGGGGGCCTGACACAGATCGCGGATCAGCTGGGCGGCACGGGCGCAGTGCCCGTCCATGCCGTAGCCGGGGCACTCCTCGCGGTTGGTCTCCACCAGCTTTTCCAATACCTTGGGGTGGGCGCCGGTGGCGTAGTCACATTCAAAGCGGATCATAGGGATGGCCTCCAGTTTGTTTTTTAACATTGTACTTCAAAATGAGGGAAAGGTAAAGCATAAAGGGAAAGGGACTCTGTTGCCGTTGGGGCATCGGGGTTGAAAAAGCGCCCCGCAGCGCAGCTGCGGGGCGCTTTTGGAACAAACGCGGGGAGGGTCAGCGCAGGACCGCGCCGCACTCCTTTTCCAGAGCCTCCAGGATGCTCTTCACATCGGCGTCCGCCTCCTCACTGGTGAGAGAGCGGTCGTCGGAGCGGAGGACCAGATTGAAGGCCACGGACTTCTTGCCGTCCTCCACGCCCTTGCCGCGATAGATGTCGAAGAGCTTGACCTCCTTCAGCAGGCCCTTTGCCCCCTTGCGGATGGCGTTCTCCAGAGCGCCCACGGTGACGTCCTCGCCGCAGACCACGGCGATGTCCCGGGTGACCGAGGGGAACTTGGGCAGGGGCTTATAGATGGGAGCAGCACCCATGGCGGCGAACAGGGCGTCGAAGCTGAGTTCGGCGCAGTACAGCTCCACGTCCACGCCGTAATTCTGGGCCACCAGGGGGTGGATCTGGCCAAATACGCCCACGCTCTTGCCGTCCACCAGCACCTGGGCGCAGCGGCCGGGGTGGTAGGAGGGGTTGTCCTTCACGGCCTCGAAGGTCACGCCCTCGGCCCGGATGGAGCGGAGGATGGCTTCCACAGCCCCCTTCAGGGCAAAGAAGTTCATGCCGACGCCGTAAGCGCCCAGGGACAGGACCTTGGGCTCGTCGGCCAGACCGTCCTCCCGCTCGAAGTAGGTCCGGCCCAGCTCATACAGGCGGGCGGATTTGTTGCGGAAGTTGTAGTTCCGGGTCAGGATCTCCAGCATGGAGGGCAGGACGGTGGTGCGCATGATGGAGGTGTCCTCGCCCAGAGGATTCATGATCTTCATGGACTTCCGGCGGGGATCGTCAGCCGCCCAGCGGATCTTGTCATAGTAGGTGGGGGAGATGAAGGAGTAGGTGATGATCTCGTTGTAGCCCATGGAGCGGCAGATGGCACCCAGAGACCGCTCCAGCTTCTGGACATCGGAGTAGCCGCCCTGGGTGGTCTCGCCCCGCTGGAGGGTACAGGGAATGTTGTTGTAGCCGTGGAACCGGGCCACTTCCTCCGCCAGGTCGGCCATGCCCATCACATCGCCGCGCCAGGAGGGAACGGTGACGTCGCCGCCGCTGACGCCGAAGCCCAGCTTCTCCAGAATGCGGACCATCTCGGGAGCCTCCACGTCGGTGCCCAGCAGGGCATTGATCTTCTCGGGCTCCAGCTTCAGCACCCGGGGCTGGGGCACATAGTTGAGGATGTCGATGACCCCGTCCAGCACCTCGCCGGCCCCCAGCAGCTCCACCAGCTCGCAGGCACGGTTGACGGCGGGCAAGGTGTTCAGAATGTCCAGACCCTTCTCGAACTTGGCGGAGGCCTCGGTGCGCATGCCCAGAGCCAGGGCGGTCTTGCGGATGGTGGTGCCGTCAAAGTTGGCGGACTCAAAGACCACGTCCACGGTGTCGCCCACGATCTCGCTGTTCAGACCGCCCATGATACCAGCCAGGCCCACGGCACGGGTGTCGTCGGCGATGACCAGCATGTTGGAGGTCAGCTTGCGGACGTTGCCGTCCAGGGTGGTCAGCTCCTCGCCGTCCTCGGCCCGGCGGACCACGATCTTGCCGCCCTTCACATAGCGGTAGTCAAAGGCATGCATGGGCTGGCCGTACTCCAGCATGACGTAGTTGGTAATGTCCACGATGTTGTTGATGGGGCGCACGCCCATGGAGCGCAGCCGCTCCCGCATCCACTTGGGGGAGGGGGCGATCTTCACGTTCCGGACCATCCGGGCGGTGTACCGGGGGCACAGGTCAGCGGCGGGGGTTTCCACGTCCAGCAGCTGCATCAGGTCGCCCTGACCGCCCCCCTTGACCACAGGCTCATGGAGACGAAGCTCCTGGCCGAAGGTGGCGGCGGCCTCCCGGGCCAGACCGATGACGGACAGGCAGTCGGGGCGGTTGGGAGTGATCTCAAATTCCACCACATGGTCGTCAGCGCCAATGACAGGCTTGATGTCGTCGCCGGGCTTCACACCCTCCTCGTGGAGGATGAAGATGCCGTCGTTAATACAGTGGGGGAATTCCTTCTGGTCGGCGTGGAGGTCGGCCAGAGTGCAGATGGTCTTGCTCTTGGTGTTCAAAGCCACCATGTCGCCTTCGTGGATGTTCTGGCAGGGGGTGACGACCTCCACGGTCTCCTTGCCGGCGTTCAGAGCGCATTTCCACAGGTTCACGCCCGCGTTCTCCACGGCGGTCACCTGGGCGGCCACCACGGGGCCGTAGATCTTGTGGCCGGGCTGGACGTCCGCGGGGATGGAGGGCTTGTCCTTGTCCAGGGGCTTGTAGTCGTTCAGCAGAGCGGCGGCGGTAATGACGGCGTAGGGGAAGTCCCGCTCATCCAGAGCCAGCTCCTTCAGGGAGCACAGCATACCGTTGGACAGCACGCCGCGCAGCTTGCCCTTCTCGATTTTGTGTCCGCCGGGAAGGGTGGATTTGTGGAGGGCGGCGGGCACCAGGTCGCCGGGGTGGATGTTCCAGGCACCGGTGACGATCTGGACGGGCTCCTCGCGGCCCGCATCGATCTGGCAGACCCACATGTGGTCGGAATCGGGGTGGCGCTCCATGGACAGGATCTTGCCCACCACTACGTTGGAGATCTCGCAGCCCAGGTCCTCGGTGATCTCAACCTTGGAGCCGGACAGGGTCATGGCTTCGGCAAAGTCTTTGTCATTGGCCTCAACGGTAACAAACTCATTGAGCCATTTACGGGATAGATTCATACATCAAAACTCCTTATAAGTAAAACGCAGAAACGCGGGAATGAAACTCATTTCTGCATTCTGAATTCTGCATGGAAACGATTTGAAACCTGGGGATCAAAACTGCTCCAGGAACCGGGTGTCGTTCTCAAAGATCAGCCGCAGGTCGGTGATCTTGAACTGGCGCATGGCCAGACGCTCCAGACCCATACCGAAGGCCCAACCGGAGTAGACCTCGGGGTCGATGCCGGACATCTCCAGCACCTTGGGATGGATCATGCCGGCGCCCAGCACCTCGATCCAGCCCTCGCCCTTACAGGTGGGGCAGCCCTTGCCGCCACACTTGTGGCACTGGACGTCCATCTCGCAGGAGGGCTCCGTAAAGGGGAAGTGGTGGGGGCGGAACCGGGTGACGGTGCCCTTGCCGAAAAGCTTCTCCACCACGGCGTTCAGGGTGCCCTTCAGATCGGACATGGTGACATTTTTGTCGATGACCATGCCCTCCACCTGGTGGAACATGGGGGAATGGGTGGCGTCCACCTCGTCCTTCCGGTATACCCGGCCGGGGGCAATGATGCGGATGGGCAGCTCCATGGTCTCCATGGCGTGGACCTGCATGGGGCTGGTCTGGGAGCGGAGCATCACCCGGCTGTCGGCGTCAAAGTAGAAGGTATCGGACCAGTCGCGGGAGGGGTGGCCCTCCTCGGCGTTGAGCCGGTCGAAGTTATAGTAGGCCAGCTCCACCTCGGGACCGTCCAGAACGGTAAAGCCCATGCCCACAAAGATGTCCTTGATCTCATCCAGGGCGCTGTACATGGGGTGCTTGTGGCCGATGGCCACGCTGTCGCCGGGGATGGTCACGTCCACCGCCTCCAGCTTCAGCTTGGCCTCCAGGGCGGCGGCCTCCAGCTTTTTGCCGGCGGCCTCCAGGGCCTCCTCCAGGGCGGCGCGGACCTCGTTGGCCAGCTGGCCCATGGCGGGGCGATCCTCGGCGGACAGCTTGCCCATTTGCTTCAGAACGGCGGTGAGTTCGCCCTTCTTGCCCAGGTACTGGACCCGCAGGGCGTCCAGAGCGGCAGAGTCCTTGGCGCCTTCAAAGGCGGCCAGAGCCTGGGCGCGGATGTTTGCTAACTGTTCTTTCATAACTGATTCTCCTTTTTCTTTGGAAGAAAATAACCTTATTTCAAAAATTCGCTGACCGGGTGCTCCACCGTGATGTTGTGGCGGGGCAGGTCATACAGGCCTCGGGAGAGGTCGGCGGGGCCGTGCCGGGTGGTGACGGTGACGGCGAAGTGCTCCCGGAGATAGTCGTTGGCCCAGCGCTCCTTCTGGCCGTGGGGGTAGGCGAAGAAGAGAACCTCGGTACCCAGATTGGCCTGGATCTGGTCAATGCTGGCCTGCAGATCAGGGAAGATCCGGGCCTCATAGTCCGACCGGCTTTCACCGGAGATGTGCTTGATGCCCCGGGGGTCCTCCTGGTGGGCGTCATAGGTGTGGGAGCCGAATTCCACCAGACCGGAGGCGGCCATCTCCCGGCACATGTCCCAGGTCAGAAAATCGGGGTGCTGCTCTTCAATCTGCCGGGTGATGAGGGAGATAACGGCCTTGGCCTGAAACTCCTCCAGAATGGGGAAGGCCAGATGGTAGTTGCTGGCATAGCCGTCGTCGAAGGTGATGAGCACCGCCTTTTCCGGCAGGGGAGTCCCGGCAGCCAGCTGGCTGGGCAGCAGCCAGGTGTACCCGTTGTCCCGCAGCCACTGGAGGTCCTCCCGGAACCGGCCGGTGGTGATGGTCCAGGTGTTGCAGCTCTGGCCGTCCTCCACCATATGGTGGTACATCAGGATATAAAGGGTGTGATTATCAGAGAGCACGGGCTCCGGTTGGAGTTCAGACGGCGGTTCGGGAGTCGGTTCAGGCCCGGCTTCCGGCAGCGGTTCAGGCTCGGCGCCGGACTCCGGCTCCGGTTCTGTTTCCGTCTCCGGCTGGGCCTCGGGCGCGGGCTCCGGCACATCTATGGGCTCCGGGGCCGGCTGAGGCTCAATTTGCGGCGGGGATGGGGGCTGAGGCTGCTCCGGCAGAGCGGAAGGGAGCTGTTCGGGGGTAGCGGGGTCCGATGCCTGGGGCGGCTGTTCGGGAGAAGAAACTTGCTCCTGACTCTGACTGGCAGCCGGCGGGGCAGGCGGGGAGACGGGACCGGGTGCGGAGTGACAGGCGGCCAGTGCCGAAAGCCCGGCCAGCAGAAGGAAAACGGCGGCTCCGAATCGGAAAAGACGCATGAGATACCTCCCTCAAAAGAGTTGAAAAAAGCCCTCCGTCCCTTGACTGTTGGGACGAAAGGCAAACCTTCCGCGGTACCACCCGCATTCGCGCCCCGAAGGGCACGCACTTAAACTCCGATAACGGCGGAAAACCCGTCCCGCTCTCGCGGGCCGCTCCCGGGCGAACCAAGCGGTTGTGTTCCAGGGCGGCTTTCAGCCGGTGACCGCCCCTCTCTGCGGAACAAATGCACGCTATTTTCCCGTTCCTCGCATTTAGACTAAAGGTATTTATATCATAAAAAGCCGGGTTTTGCAAGAGCGAAAACGGGGTTATTTGAGAATAAGCGGTCTGGCGGACCACAGCCGCGGCGGTTCTTTGGGAAAATGCCGTAAATGTGCCGGACCGCCGGAGCGGGATGGGGAGCCGGGGGTCATGTGGGGCGGATCACCCCGCAGGCGATTTTGTTACCGGAGTTGCCGGAAGGCTGGGAGTGAAAATCGTCCGGACCGCTGTGGATCACCACAGAGCGTCCGATCACATCCCTCACGGAGAAACGGTCTGTCAGCACCGATAAATGCGCCCGTCCGCGGCATGACAGCAGCGGGGGCAGATCGCCCGCATGGTTGGGGTGAGGCGCGCCGGTAGGATTATAGTGGCTGCCCGTGCCGGAAAAGTTGTCTCCGGTACAGCTGCCGCCCTCGTGGATATGCAGGGCAAAGAAGCCCGGGCCGCCATCCTGCGGCAGTCCGGATACATTGGCCACGACCAAAACGCCCTGTGGCTGCTGATAAAATTGAACGCAGCCGTGCAGACAGGGGGCCTCATTGCCGCCTCTGATCTGTGCGGTCCCGTCAGGACGGGAAGAACATGTGCGCATACGATCACCTCGCAGCCAGCTTATGCGGGAACACAGATTGCTGTGAAAAGATATCCTTGTGGAAAGGGCTGAGACACAGTGCGGGGAAAAGGTCCACAGGAGGCGGCGGAGGGAGCTGCTTTTTGATCCGGACTTGTCCGGAACGCCGCGCGGTGATCTTGAAAACAGTTCTGGTGAAACGGGAAAATAAAGTGTCAATTTCAAGCACAATCGTTCATTCGTTCAAATTTCTTTGGACGCCAACAAATAATAGAAGAATAATTGTTTTATATATAAAAGTATACAAACAAAAATGCAAATTTTATATATAAAATATTATTGAATCAATTTTTTACAAAATAGGAAATATTATTCATAAACGCTCATTTGAAATGCCTGTAAAGGTATGCTATGCTATTGAAGCAGCACACGTGGAATTGCATTTTGTAGGAGGAACAGAAAAACGTAACGTCTGTGCCTCTCAGAATGACAGCTCTGCGCAAAGTGTGTGTGGTCGATTCACTTTTTACTTTGAGAAAAAGTGGGAAAAGAAGAGATGAAAGGAACGGAAACAGGAAGATGGACGAGAAAAAGACTGTGACAGGGAAGGCCAGTGTGGACCGCCCCTGGATGAAGTATTACCCCGAGATGGTGCGAAACCTGAAACTCCCCGAATGTACGCTCACGGATTACATGAAGATGAACGCCCCCGGACCGGATGTCGTGGCGATGCACTACTACGGGGTGGATTTTACCTGGGAACGGATCTTCCGGTGGGTCGATGAAACCGCTCTGGCTCTGCGTGCCATGGGGATCGGCGAGGGGGACCAGCTCCCTGTGATGCTGCGTTCCGTGCCTGAGTTTATCATCCTGCTGCTGGCGGCGGAAAAGGTCGGCGCTTCTGTTCTGTGCCGCGACAATACCATCGAGGAGAACGCTGAGGCTATCGCCAGGTCCGGTGCCAAGGTCATGGTGATCCACGACTTCCTGTCTCAGGAAGAACTGGACGCCTACTGCGCCGCCGGTGTTGAGCGGGTGATCACCCTCTCTCCCTATCACTCCGCCGATCCTGAGCAGATGCCGGAGCATGTCAAGCGCTTCATTGAGAATTGTTATCCCGCCAAGAAGGCGGAGGGCGAGCAGCTTATGAGCTGGGACGAGTTCGTGGCCAAGGGCAAGGAGCTCAACGTTCGGGTCGAGGCAGCTCCGGATTATAATCGTCCTCTGCTGTGTGTGTACACCAGCGGTACCACCGGCACGTCCAAGCAGGTCGTCCATTCCGCCAAGACATTGATCGGCGTGGTCCATCAGATGTCTTTCTACGGCGCCAGCGCTGATTTTCGTCCTACCTGGCTGCTGACCATCCTGCCTCCCTGTCTGGTGGCTGTGGTCGCTTCCATGATGCTGATGCCTCTGGCCTCCAACAAACTGCTGATCCTGGATCCCTTTGTAGAGGTAGAGGATCTGGACTTGGAGTTCATGCGCTACCGGCCCAATCTCTGGCCCCATATTCCCATGTTTATTACGACTCTGATGCACAGCAAGCGCTTGCCCGCCGACTATGATATGTCTCATCTGCTGGCCGCCGGCTGCGGCTGCGAGGGGTTCAACAACCTTCAGATCAGAAACGCGGAGCAGTTCCTGCGTGACCATAACTGCATGGCCCCCTACACGCTGGGCTATGGCCAGAGCGAGGCCGGTTCCAACTGCGCCCTTCCCTGCCCGGGTCAGCCTGCGAAGGACTGCGCCGTTGGCATTCCCGCCCCCCTGAATAGCATCGGCGTGTTCAAGCATGGTACCGAGGAGGAGCTGGATTACGGCGAAGTGGGCGAAATCTGCATCTCTGGCCCCAGCCTGATGCTGGGCTATGACGACGAGGAGAAGAGCGTGGAGGCTCTGCAGACCCACAGCGACGGCCTGACGTGGCTGCATACTGCCGACCAGGGCTACATGGACGAAAACGGCGTCATCTATGTGCTGGGCCGCGGCGGCAAGATCCGCTATAACGGCGGCGCGCTGCTGGAACTGGTGATGGAGAACCGGGTCGCTGAGGCCGGGATCGAGGACCTGGTGGACGGTTTCTTCGTCATCATCCCCGACAAGGAGCACGAGGGCTACTATCTGCCGTACCTGTACGCGGTTCTGAAGGACGGCTGCACCCCCGATGATATTCGGGAGGCTGTTGACAACGCCGTGGAGGATTTCGAGCGCCCTGTGGAGATCATCCAGCTGCCTGAGCGCCCCTTCTTCCACTTCAAGACCAACCGGATCGGTCTGGCCCGCCAGCTGATGGGCGAGAATTAATATGGGTAAATACGCGGGATTCACTGGAGGCGCCAGACCGGAGGCATGGACCAGTGGGTCCCGCGCTTTTTTGTTCTGTAAAGTCTAGGCCCCCGGGCGGGAGAAAAAAGAAAGGGGATGGGGTTGCAATCAAAGGTAGTTTCTGGTATACTTTTTCCATATAATTATGAAGAGTGTGTTCGATAGAGCGAAGGCCTTGTTAGGCTGGAGGATCCGCGGGAAGCCGATCAAAAAAGCAGAACGTAATCAATGAGATGAGGAGAATCTGTGATGAGGAAAAAAGCTAGATGGCTGACATCGGTCATGCTGACAGCTGCCATGGTTATGAGCTGTCTGCCCATCGCGTCAGCAAAGACGTACACCCCGTCAAGCGCTCAGGGAAGCGCAAACTCCAATCCCTGGGGCATCAACGTGGACCTGTCCGGCGTCCCGGCGCAGGTGCAGGCTACGGTAGCCAATATGATCGCCCAGGGCGAGGAGCCCATGGAGAAGCAGACCGATGCTCTCCTGGCCAAACTCGTGGAAAGAGCCAGCGGCATCAGCCTGGAGGCTGTCAAGGCCAGCCTGGGCTTGGAGCTGCTGCAGAACGACATGGGTACCTTTGATACCTCCCGCTTCAACCTGACTGAGAGCCAGTTCAACCGGGTCATGAGAGAGGTCCTGGCGGACTATTACCTGGGCGACATGGCTTACGAGTGCGAGGTTATGGACGGCAAGGTCACGGGGATCAATTACATGCCCACTTCCGAGGCTTCCGACGAGATGATCACCGCCGCCATGCTGGCAGAGGATGACGAGGAATCGGTGTCTTCTCAACCCATGGCCGCCTCCTTTTCGCTGAATAACGAGGATGCGGCCGTTTTGTCCGATGAGGACGACGTCGATGAGAATACGCAGGACATCACGGTCAAAGTAAACTGGAAGGACAATAACAAGAAGGCAAACCGTCCCGACAGCGTGACTCTGATCCTTATTGGCAAGGCCGAGAACAGCGATCAGGATACTTCTGAGTATTATGACCAGGACGATTCCTACTATTATGAATACAAATTTGAATTCGATCAGAAGACCTCTTCTAAAACGATTTCCGTTCCCAAGTACGACGAGGCTGATAATGAGATTACCTATACTGTTTCCGAGAATGGCATTGAAAACGGCGGCACACTGAATGGCAAGAATGGTGCTACCTATACCGTCACATACGATCAGGCCAACTACACCGTGACCAATACTGCGGACGGCAAGCCCGGCACCGAGTATGAAGCCAAATTCAACTGGGTGCGGGACGATCATTATGTGGAGGCAACGAAAGACGAGATCGCCCAGGGCGCCTATCAGGAGATCAATGGCGTCAAGATTGCGTTGACGTTGGTTTACGACTCGGAGAAGAAAGAAATCGGATACGGCCTCAAGACCAGCATCGATTTCAAACTGGAGTCTGTTACGCTGACGCCCAAGGACGGCGACGGCAGCGAGAAGATCGTCATTGACGCGACCGACGACAGAGTGTCCTATAAGACGCTTTACGCGTTCCAGGGAAACGAGGCACCTGACCCGTCCGCGTTCGGTGACTACGCCAGCTATGCCTCCACCATTAAATATGGTACCATTGACTGTGACTATGGCACCTTTGAGGACCGGCTGGACGTGACCGCCAGCGCTGAACAGATCCACTGGAACCAGATGTTGACCTTCACCCGGGACTATGCCAAGCACTTTGGCGTGGCCGGCGACTTCTGGACCTCCAAGAATACGGAGGACACCCCCTATGGTGCCTTCAAGACCCAGGTGGACTCCTATCCCGAGGACTACATGCCGGACTCCGTTATGGATTATTATATGGAGAACATGACGCTGGCCTATATGTCGGATGAGATGAATTACGGTGACCTGCTGGATCAGCGAATTAAGGACTGTATGGATCAGCTGGATGACAGCATGACCGATGTCCAGAAGTATCTGGTGATCCACGACTGGGTGGCCAACAACTGCCTCTTTGACATGGGCCTGATGTCCAACATGATGGCCGGTACCGGCGAAAATTCCACTCCCTCCCAGATGACCGCCTTCGGCGCTCTGCTGTATGACGTCATCCCCAAGAATCCCCAGGACCCCTCACAGGGAACCCTGGACGGCTGCATCTGTCTGGGCTACGCCTCCACTTATGCCCTGCTGATCCAGCATGCCTTCCCCGAGGTCTATCAGGACGGCGATGGCAAGTGGCTGAATCAGGAGCAGGTGGGCGACAACGATATCGTGGACCTGGTCCAAATTCGCTTCTACGGAAAATTAAGCGAAATCAGTGTGTCCCCCGAGTTCGGCGGTGACGGATACTTCAACTCCGTTCACTATTATAACGCTGTCCGGGTGGGTGACGAGTGGTACTGCGTGGACGCCGCCTATGACGACATCAACCCCGAGACCATGAGCCAGTGCCGCGTGGAGACAGACGGCAATATCTCCCACAAGTACTTCATGATCTCTCCCGTCAACATGCTGGGCATGTTCAAGGACCATATGGATTACGTCGACTGCCTGTACGACGGCGTGGTATTCCAGAGAATCTACAACGTTGACTCTGAGGGCAATGTCATTGTCGATGAAGAGGGTAGTCCTTATAAAAAAGATGAAAACGGCCATGTGATTTGGGAGAGTGACGAGGACAAAGACGAAAAGTATCCCAACAATCACGAGACCGCCTATGATGATGACCAGTACGAGGCCACTTGGTTCTCCGGCGCTGTGGGCGAGGTCACCTATGACGAGAACTACTGGTACTACGTCACCGGCCCCAGCTTCTCCAATGCTTCCATGATGAATCTGATGAATCTGATGAAGGAGCAGGAGGGCAGTTCTGGCGACAACAGCCAGTTGAGCGACCTGTTCAGCAGCGATGATCCCGCTTATAAGGACCGCCTGGTCCGCCGTCCCCGTACCGCAGAGGATGAGCCGGTGGATGATGGATCTTCTTCCGGCGGCGGCATGGACTTGGGCAGCCTGAGCCCCTATGACGATCCCTACGATGAGATCCTGTTCCACTTCGGCTACGGCTCCGTGGTCCCCGACGAAGAGCTGCTGGATGACGAGGATGCGACCGAGGAGGAGAAGCAGGGCGAGTATTACGACGAAGTTCTCGTCGACGAGGCCTACTACGACCTGTACCCCGATCTGGTCCACAGCATGGGCCTGTACAAGGGCGTGCTCTACTTCAACTTTGGCAACAAGATCTACACCATGACCGGTGCGACGAGCGATTCTCTCGACGGGGTTGCCATTACCTTGTTGAAGGAGTATAACGACGTTTATGCCAACAGCAACGGCAAGAAGTTCACCGGCATGTCCTTCTCCGTGGCGGAGGAAGGCGAGGACAACGCGTTCCACGTGTTCAACCGGCCCATCGCCGCCGTTTCCATCGAGGATAAGGTTACATACAGCCCGATGGACTATAATGGCCAGACGGTCATGGTCCGCGACGAAGAGGTCATTCCCACCCTGACTGTCAGCATCGCCACCAACTTCTCCGAGTCCAACAAGGACGAGGAGGGCAACACCTACACGCTGGAGGCCCTGGATTACAACCCCGACTACAGCATGTACAACAAGATGGACGAGGACGACGAGTACTACGAGTACGAGAACACCAACGAGGAGTTCCTGTGGTGCGCCAACGTGGTGGATACCATGCCCATGGAAGCTATGCTCGAAGAGTTGGCCTCTGAGGAGACTGCTGAAGAGGCTGAGGATACTGAGGATGCCTCTGAAGCCAATGAGGATGACGAGTACGTTACCGTTACTATCCGCGCTTGGTGCGGCCAGACGGGCTACACCGAGAAGCGGACCGCCGAGTTCGGACTGAGCGTCGCCGGTACGCGAACCGTCAACGAAGAGGACCCCGCGCTGAACCATCACTTCATCGAAAACGAGCGGGAAGACTGCTACGTCTGCGTCCACTGCAACGACTCCTATCATGATGAGTATCCCGAGGATTATGACGGTTATGAGCCGAAAGACGAGGATGCGACCTACGAGCACTATGACTATGATGAGAGCGAGACCCCTGAGTTCGTGAACATCGAGTGGGCGGCGGACTACAGCGCCTGCACGGCACAGCTCAAGTGTGCTGAGCGGTACTGCGACGCTGCGATCTCCGATACCGTTGACTGCACAGTCAAGGCTGAGGCAATCGACGGCTCGGACGGCAATACTTACAGAGTGTTCACCGCGACCTACATGGGCAACGTGGTCGATAAGCAGTATCCCGATGGCAAGCCCGCGTACACCCTGGGCGATGTGAATGACGACGGCGAGATCAATTTGAAGGACGTCGTTCTTCTGAGCCGGTATGTCGCTGAGTGGGAAAACATTGAGGTAAACGAAATGGCTGCCGATGTGAACGAGGATGGCAATATCAATATGAAGGACATGGTCCTGCTGAGCCGGTATGTCGCCGAGTGGGATGTTCAGCTCGGCAAGAGCAAAGATGCCGAATAATCAGGAACCCGTTTAACGAACAAGGAGGTTTTTTGAAATGAAAAAGCGCATTGCCGCCTTACTGATGGCGGTCACTGTAGCGATCTCCAGCATGGGCATTGCTTTTGCTGCGGAGAACGGCAGCGTAACCCTGAACGGTCCCGACGAAGCTAAAGCCGGGAATGAAATTGAGGTCACTGTTGACCTCTCCACGAACCCTGGCCTGACTGTCCTGGGCCTGAGAGTTGCCTATGACAGCGAATATCTGACTCTGAAAAATGTCGTTGATGGCGGAATTTTTGAAAAACTGGAAAAGAGCCAGACCTATGATGTTAATCCCTATGTACTGAATTTTAGTAGCGCAACTGCTGAGAGTGCTGTTACAGCTACCGGAACCTTGGCGACCCTGACCTTTGAGGTCGCCGAAGATGCCCCCGGAGGTGAGACGGAGATTATCTGCACCATCAAAGAGGCATATGACTTCGATCTGAACGACGTCTCTATGGACGGCGACAAGATCACTGTTGCTGTGGACGGCGTACATCAGCACAGCCTGACGAAGGTCGAGGCCAAGGAGGCCACTTGCACCGAAGCTGGCAACAACGAGTATTATACCTGCTCCTGCGGTAAGGTTTTCAAGGATGCTGAAGGCACGACCGAGACCACTGTGGAAGCCGAGACCATCCCTGCGGCCCACAAGTGGGACGAGGGCAAGGTCACTACTGAGCCCACCGAGGAGACTGAAGGCGAGAAAACTTTCACCTGTACTGTCGAGGGCTGTGGTGCCACCAAGACCGAGGTTATTCCTGCTCTGGATCATACGCACAAGCTGACCCTGGTCGAGGCCAAGGAGGCCACCTGCACCGAAAAGGGTAATAATGCGTATTATGCCTGCTCTTGTGGCAAGGTTTTCAAGGACGCCGAAGGCACGACCGAGACCACCGTGGAAGCCGAGACCATCCCTGCGGCCCACAAGTGGGACGAGGGCAAGGTCACTACTGAGCCCACCTGCACCGTGAAGGGCGTCAAGACCTACACCTGTTCCGTCTGCGGCGAGACCAAGACTGAGGAGATCGCAACTGTGGCGCACCAGTACGGCGATGACGACATCTGCACTGTCTGCGGCGCGGAGAAGCCCTCCAGCGGCGGTGGAAGCGGCAGCGGCGGCGGTTCCGGCTCCGGCTCTGGTTCTGGCTCCAACTCCGGCAACACCGGTACCGTTGTTGAGCCCGAAGAGAAGGTGCCTTTCACCGATATCAACGGCCACTGGGCTGCTGATGTCATCGGCAAGGTTTACATTGATGGCATTATGAACGGCGTTTCCGACACCGAGTTTGGTCCCGACATGACTCTGACCCGCGGTATGGTCGTTACCATCCTGTACGGTCTGGAGGGCAAGCCCGAAGTGACCGCCGAGAACAAGTTCACTGATGTCCCCGAGGATCAGTATTATTGCAATGCTGTCATCTGGGCTTACGAGAACGGTATCGTCAAGGGCATGGGCGAGAGCGTCTTTGCTCCCAACGACAACATCACCCGTCAGCAGCTGGCCACCATTATGCTTCAGTACGCCAAGTTCCAGGGCGCTGATGTGTCCAAGACGACCAGCCTGGCCGCCTATAAGGATGCCGACCAGGTCTCTGCTTGGGCCGTGGAAGGCATGGAGTGGGCTGTTGCCAACGGCATCATCTCCGGCAAGGGCGATGGCATCCTGGATGCCCAGGGTACCGCTACCCGCGCTGAGTGCGCTCAGATCATCTACAACTTCATCGGCGAGTAATAAATTGCAACCGCGCCTTTCGTCTGGCAGCCCCGCAAGGGGCTGCCAGACAAGGCGCTTGTAAAGCATAATATAGAGAGAGAAGATTGGTCCCTGGCCCATTATTTTTGAGGAAAAGGAGAATGTGATATGCGGAAGAATCGCCGTTGGATTGCTATCGTAATGGCAATCTGTATGATAGCCGCACTGTCTTCCAATGTGTTTGCAAGCAATGTGACTGCTGAGACTGTACCCGCACCTACTTGTGAAGTAGTTATCCCCGGTGACCAGATCCCTGCTGCCCCTGTTCTGCCCGCGCTGCCCCAGGTCCCCGACTGCGGTGAGCCTGAGGTCCCCTCGACCCCGTCCCTGCCCGAGCTGCCTGGGTGCCCCGCGCTGCCTGTGCTCCCTTCGATTCCCGTTCTGCCGGAGTTGCCCGAGTGCCCTGAGTTGCCCGAGTGTCCCGAACTGCCCGAGTGCCCCTCGCTGCCTGAGTGCCCCGAGCTGCCCGAGATCCCTGATATCGATGTTGAGGATCACGGCTGTGAGGCCACTCACATTGACGTGAAGGTCGACGCCAAGTATTCCGTTAAAATCGACGGCGAGACCGTGGTGATGCAGGGCAAGCTGGACCCCGATTCTATTAAGATCGTGGTCAAGACTCCGCTCACCAATATCAATTATGACTTTTCCGATTTTGATGTTAAGACCCGCAGAGAGCGTGGTATGTGGGAGTACAGCATCGGTCTGAGCCTTCCCGATGGTACTCTGCTGGCCGCTATCGACTGGGTCGGCGCCAGCTTCTACATGAGAAATCTGTACTTCAGTGCCGATATCCTGTTTGAGGATGTGCCCGACGCCCTGAAGGAGGTTCTGCCCCAGAACGAGTATGGTCAGTATGTTGTGGAGGTTGAGGACCACCGCTACACCGGCATCCAGGAGTGCACCGGCGGCCACGGCATGAGAAGCCAGGGCCACCATGGCATCCCCACCGGCCTGGACCTGTATCTGACCGGCGCTTCTTTGGCCCCCTACATCACCAACGATGACCTGACCATCGAAAAGGTCCTGGTTGACCAGAACGGCAAGGCCGTTGCGGCCGGCGAGAACGCCCCCGAGTTCACCTTCACCATGAAGGATAGCAAGGGCAACGATGTTTACTTTGTGAACAACGTTTACAGCGCCTCTGACGATGAGAACGCTTCCAAGGAGATCAAGGTGGCTGCCGGCGAGTCTGTCACCCTGCAGGATCTGCCCAAGGGTGCGTATGAGATCACTGAGCTCACATCTGAGGGCTATAAGATCTACTCCATCGAGGGAGTTGCCAGCGAGAAGACCAGCATCAAGGTCAGTGTGGGTGCTGAAGATGATGTGATCACCTTCGCCAATACCAAGATCAGTGAAGGCCCTGAGGGGCCTGTTGACCCCGATAAGACTACTGATGACCTGACCATCGAAAAGGTCCTGGTTGACCAGGACGGCAATGCCGTTGCGGCTGGCGAGAATGCCCCCGAGTTTACCTTCACGATGAAGGATAGCGAGGACAACGATGTTTACTTTGTGAATAACGTTTACAGCGCCTCTGACGATGAGAATGCTTCCAAGGAGATCAAGGTGGCTGCCGGCGAGTCTGTCACCCTGAAGGATCTGCCCAAGGGTACTTATGAGATCACTGAGCTCACATCTGAGGGCTATAAGATCTACTCCATTGAGGGAGTTGCCAGCGAGAAGACCAGCATCACGGTCAGTGTGGGTGCTGAGGATGATGTGATCACCTTCGCCAATACCAAGGTCGACCCCACTGATCCTACCGACCCTACCGATCCTACCGATCCCACCGATCCCACCGATCCTACCGATCCCACCGATCCCACGGAGCCCAGCAACCCCACTGATCCTACTGAGCCCAGTAATCCCACCGATCCTACCGAGCCCACTGATCCCACCGAGTCTACCACTGAACCTGATCCCGCTCCGGTAGATGTTGAGCCTGTTTTGGACGATGTGCCCAAGACCGGTGATGACGGCAATGTTGCTCTGATGATGCTGCTGCTGGCATGCGCTGCCGCCGGTATGGCTGTCACCTTTGCCGCGAGCAAGAAGCTGGGCTACACTGGCAAGCGTGTGAAGTGAGCGAAGAGAGAATGTGAGACGTGGTAACGGATGCGTTGCCGTGTCAGATCAGGCTCAAGACCATTTTCTCGGAAACAGATCTATGAACGTGAAACGCAGAGCATTATTGCTGACCGTGTCTCGGCTGCTGTTCCTGTTTTTTGCCGCGGTCTTTCTCATCGTCTCTGTTCTGTTGGCTGCCCGACTGTACCGTGAGCGGAAAGAGCAACAGGCGTTTGAGAGATTGAGCGCGATCGTGTCGGAAGAGGCCAGACAGCTGGAGGAAAGCGATGAGCAGCCTGACAGCTTATCTGGCGATGGAGTGCAGAGGGAAGAAATTACAAAGCGGGACCGTTATCGCCAACTCTACGCGATGAATCCGGACTTTTTTGGCTGGATCTCCGTGGCAGGTACCCCGCTGAATTATCCGGTGATGTATAAGCCGGATAGAGAGGATTACTACCTCAGACGTGCTTTTGATGGCAGCAAGTCTCTGAGCGGAGTTCCGTATATCGAGGAAAGCTGCTTTCCGGGCTGCGGAAACTACTTGATCTATGGCCACTACATGAAAAATGGCACTGTATTTGCCGCTGTCACGTCCTATGAATCGCAGAGCTTTTGGGAAGAACATCCCACGATCTCTTTCGATACGTTGGGTGGGGAAGGCGAGTACAAGGTCATGGCTGCGTTTGACTCCCGCGTGTATGCTGTGGACGAGAAGAATGTGTTCCGCTATTATCAATACACGGATCTGAGCGATCCCGAGGTCTTTGCGGAATATGTTTCTCTGGTACAGAAACATGCTCTGTATGACACGGGTGTTACGGCGGAATACGGCGATGAGCTTATCACCCTGAGTACCTGCAGCTATAAGACGAAAAACGGACGTTTTGTCGTTGTTGCGTGTAAGCAAAGCTAAACCGAAAAGTCCCTATTACCATGTGGGAACATGGTAATAGGGACTTTTTTGATCCGATTCAAAAGAGTCTGAAAACCGGGGATCTGACAGTAAGGAGATAGATATGCTGAGAAAATTGAATCGAGCATAAAAAGGAACGCGGTTTGCAGGGCAGGACACTTATCCGTATTGAAGCAAAATATTCACGGTCTGAATCACATGCTGCACCATTTCCGCGGCAGATATCCTGTCTTCAATGGCGACGTATTTGTTATCTGTCCAAATATCATCAAAAAATCTGCGGAACACGTCACAGATCTGCACTTTGTTCAAAATACTGATGTTATTGGCGGGCGCGGTGCGAACCAGCCGCAGGTAGCACAGCGTATCTGACAAAAACAGCGTGGGATTGGGTACGCATTGCAGATCGGTGAGAAGGCCGCTGCGCAGCATTTTGATGTTCAGACGAGGATTTTTCTGAAACAGAGACGTAAAGTGCTGCAAGTATTTAAGCCGCTGTTGGGGCGTCAGATTGACCTTTTGATTGTAGAAATCCAATTGTCCTGACACCGCGAAATCTGTCAGCGCGTCTTCATGAACCAGGATCTGAATATCCATGTTTTCCAGAATACTCTTGACCAGAATATGGGTCTTTTGCAGCGTCTCTTTATCAATGGACTCATTCACCGGATGATAGCCGGCAGCCAGTTCTTCGTGGAGGTCGTCCGGCAGGAAATGTTCGGTCAGGTGTCCCAGCAGCCAGCGCTGGTTTCTTGCAAACAGGTACTGGAGATAGTCGTGGCTGTGCAGCATTTCGCCCATTGTGACTTTGCACACCAATAGTGTCTCATTGTTGCAAAAGCTCGCCACCCGGTCATAGATCGCGTTGCAGGTCGTGATATCCTCACTTGTGACAACGGAAAGACAATGTGTTTTATCCACTACCATACCGGATATGGCATAGGCGTCTTTCACAGCAAAGACAATTTTTCCAACTGCCTGCATGCCACTATAAAGCTGGTAATCCACATTGGTCCCTTTACTCAGCATGTTGATCAGAAACACTGCATTATAGGGGTTGGTCCAATCATTTAGGTCCAGGTTGATCAGCATGGAAAAATGGACGCCGGGATAATATCGAAAGTTGACGTCCTGCCTGCTCTTAAAGTCGGCCACCATCAGCTGATAGTGTTGATCCAATGACAGAATATCAATCATTGCCACCACATAAAGCGATTTCACTTGCCTAAGTGATGGATGCTGCATTTTTGCCAAAAACTCAGCTAAGGTCAGCTCTGGATAGTGTAGTGTCTGGGGGGCGATGTTAGAGCCCGTGGTTTCTTTCAGTTCCCGGACGTAATTCAGTTCACTCTGCAAATTGTCGTAAGCTGCCCGCATCAGGTCATCATCTTGATCTACCTGATACTCTAAGTAGAGCGCCTGCCGGCTGTCGTCGTCAAGGGCGTCCACAATGCAGCGGCTGATCCCACGCAGCACGCTTTCCGCCGTCTTGTCAGAGGGAAGGGAATTGCCGTTGATCCACTTACTGATGTAGGACTCATCATACTGCAATTGCATGGCCAGCGTATGGTTTTTGAGTCCTGCCATAGCCATCAGCCGTTTCAGCAGACTGCTGAATCTGTTTTTTTCTTTCATATGTGTTCCTCCCAGTTGCAGCACCGGTGCCTCCCGCTGGCGTAAGGGAGGGCAGGCAAATTCCGCAGCTGACTGATGTGGTTCCGTTGGCAAAATGATGATTTATTTATTTCAGTATATTCTGACTCTTGTTGGTTTGTCAATAGTGCGCCGGGACGGACAAACACCCTGTTTCCGGGAGTTTTTTTCTTTTGAAAGGAAATGCTGGGGGATGGAGTCTCTGATTGAATGGATTGCTTGCATAGGTGTAGGTTTGTCAAGGTTTACAGAAGATCAGACCGGGGTCTTGCTATAAAAAAACCGGCAGTGGAAACCACTGCCGGCTGCTGGCGGAGATGGAGGGATTCGAACCCCCGGGCGGTTTGACCCGCCAACTGATTTCGAGTCAGCCTCGTTACGACCACTTCGATACATCTCCATATTGTATTTTAAAAGGTCTGTGGGTTTCGGCCCGGCTGGGTACTGCCCAATTTGATCACACCTTATCTGCCATCGGGCCGCCGGGACGGGAAAACGCAATAAGGATACCAGACAACGGCAAAAAAATCAAGTTTTTTGGGGCAAAAATTTAGGATAATTCCGAAGTATCCCCCTCCCCGCGGGCCGGGGAGGGGGAGGCAGGTTATCGGGCGGGAGTGTCCTCATAGGGCAGTCCGGCGAGATAACGCCGGGCCAGGTCCAGAGCGTGGTGGGCGGTCTGGGTGCGCAGACGGGCGCGGACAGGCCGGTTGCCCAGCTTCAGGGCACGGACATGCGTGCCCGCAGGGGTGGCGATGGCCACAAACATGGTTCCCACTTCGTTGCCCAGGTCATCCTTGTCGGGGCCGGCTACGCCGGTGGAGGACAGGGCCACGTCGCAGCCCAGAGCCGCCCGGGCGCCCTCCGCCATAGCCGCTGCCACTTCCGCGGAAACGGCGCCGAACTGGTCCAGCAACCGCTGGGGTACGCCAAGAACGCCGGCCTTGACCTCGTTGGTGTAGGAGACGATTCCACCCTTGAAGACCTGAGAGGCGCCGGGGACGTCGGTGAGCCGTTTGGCGATCAGACCGCCGGTGCAGCTTTCCGCCACACCCAGAGTCAGCCCTTTTTCCTTTAAAAGGCCCTCCACCACTTCCTCCAGGGAGGACACGTCCACACCGTATACCTTGGAGCCGAACAGCTTCTTGATCTGCTCCACCGTGGGCTTCAGCAGGGCCTGGGCCTCCTCATCGGTGGCGGCTTTGGCGGTGACCCGCAGCTCACACTCCCCTTCCTTGGCGTAGGGCGCCAGAGTGGGGTTCGACATGGCGTTCATCTGGTCCCGGAGCTGGGCCTCCATGGAGGACTCGCCGATGCCGAAGAGCTTCAGGGTGTGGGAGGCGATGACCCCCTCGGACAGGGACTGGAGATAGGGCATGGCCCGGTAGCGGAACATGGGCCGGCACTCGCTGGGGGGGCCGGGGAGCATGATGACGTGGACTCCCTCGGCCTGGAAGGCGCAGCCAGGGGCGGTGCCCCAGTCATTGGACAGCACGGTGCAGCCCTCGGGAAGCATGGCCTGCTGGAGGTTGTTTTCCGTCATGGGCCTGCCGGTGCGGGTAAAATAGCTCTTGATACGCTCCGCCGACTCCTGGTCAAAGACCAGCTTCTTGCCAAAGGCCTCTGCCAGAACATTTTTGGTCAGATCGTCGCAGGTGGGGCCCAGACCGCCGGTGGTGATGATGATGTCGGCCCGCTTTTTGGCGATGGACACAGCCTCCTTGGCCCGCTGGGGATTATCGCCCACCACGGTGTGGTAGTAGACATTCAGCCCCAGCTCGCTCAGCCCCTGGGACAGCATTTGCGCGTCCGTGTTGGCGATGTTGCCCAGGAGCAGCTCCGTTCCTACGGACAGGATTTCTACGGTATGAGACATGGATAAGACCTCCGAAAAGAAGCAATCAGGCGCTTCACAAAAATGATGGGATATTCCTCGGGTACGCGATTCAGAATCTATAGGTCAGCACGGCAGTCTGGGTGGGGGTATGAGGGGTGATCTCCAGAGCGCTGCCGGGGTACCGGACCACATCGCTCCGCAGGGCAAGAAAATCCTCCAGACGGGCGATGACCTCATATCCGAAGGTATCGGAGCGGTAGTGCATGGGGACCACGATCCGGGGCTTCAGATCCTCCACCAACTCCTGGGCCTGGCTGGCGTCGATGGTGTAGTATCCGCCCACCGGGATCAGAAGGACGTCCAGTCCCCGCAGGCGGTCCAGCTGCTCCGGCGTCGGGATACAGCCCAGATCGCCCAGATGGGCCAGCCGCATCCCCTCGGCGGCGACGATGTGGATGGTGTCGGGCCCCCGCAGAGCGCCGCCCTCCGGGTCGTGGAAGGTGGAGATGGTCTCCACGGAAAAGGAGGGGGTGCGGCCGGTGAGACCGACCAGCTCCCGGGCGCCGTGGTCCCGGTGATCGTGGCTGCACAGCACCAAATCGGCGGTCAGGCGGATGGGGGAGAGGCCGGGGACGCTGCCGTCACGATAGGGATCAAAGACCACAGAGCCCTCCGCCGTTTCCAGCGTGAAGCAGGAGTGACCGTTCCAGATCAGATTCATAAAAACGCTCCTCTCAGTAAGATGAACAAAAGGGGAGGAAATTTGGTGATTGTGCATATTATAGCACGGAAGGGGCGGGAAAGGAAGCCAATTTGGGGGGCGGATTTTCAGAGGGCGGGGAGAATTTGATTAAAAAGACGGCAAAACAAGGCGGAAAGGCGGGAGAAAGAGAAATAAAGCCGATTTAGTAGACACGAAAGCCCGGCGAAGTTCGGCACAATGCCCGAAAAGTTGCCTCGAAAAAGAAGCATGATAACGTAAATGTCAAAAATGGAGGGCTCAGGAGGAAAAATGAGGCCGTTTTATGAATTTTTTGCAATTTTTCGACCAATTTATAGTTGAAATTCTTTGGGATTTGGAATACAATGATAGCCGCGTGAACAAGGAGGCGGCCAACGTGCTGAACATTGTATTGGTAGAACCGGAGATCCCGATGAACACCGGAAATATCGCACGGACCTGTGCCGCCACCCGCAGCCGTCTCCATCTGGTCAAGCCGCTGGGATTTGACATCAGTGATAAGGCGGTCAAGCGCGCCGGGCTGGACTACTGGCCCATGGTGGATCTGCGGGTCTATGAAAATCTGGATCACTTCTTTTGGGAAAATCCGGACCCCGACCTGTGGCTCGCCACCACCAAGGCTCCCCGGGACTACACCCAGGCGACCTTCCGACCGGACTGCTGGCTCATGTTCGGGAAGGAGACCGCCGGTCTGCCCGAGGACCTGCGCCGGACCTATTATGACCGGTGCATCCGCATTCCCATGCGGCCCGACGCCAGAAGCCTGAATCTGGCAAACTCCGTGGCTGTCCTGGCCTATGAAGCGCTGCGGCAGCAAGGCTTTCCCGGCCTGTCCGGAGTGGGGTCCATGGCGGAGGAAGCTTGAATTTTGTAAACCGCGTCCCTTTCCAACTGCGTTACTGAAGAAAGGAGTCTCTGTTATGAACTACAATAAGAAGACTGTCAAGGACATCGACGTCAAGGGTAAAAAGGTGCTGCTGCGCTGCGATTTCAACGTCCCCATGGCCAAGGACGGCAGCGGCGTCATCACCGATGACAAGCGCATCCGGGCCGCTCTGCCCACCATCCAGTATCTGCTGGACCAGGGCGCTGCCGTCATCGCCTGCTCCCACATGGGCAAGCCCAAAGGCCAGGTGGTCCCCGAGTTGTCCCTGAAGCCTGTGGCCGCCCGGCTGAGCGAGCTGCTGGGCAAGCAGGTCATTATGGCCGCCGATGTGGTGGGTCCCGACGCCCAGTCCAAGGCTGCCGCGCTCCAGCCCGGCCAGATCATGCTGCTGGAGAACACCCGCTTTGAGGCCGGCGAGACCAAGAACGATCCCGCTCTGGCCAAGGCCATGGCCGACATGGCCCAGATCTATGTGTCCGACGCCTTCGGCGCCGTCCACCGCGCCCACGCCTCCACCGCCGGCGTGGCCGACTATCTGCCCGCCGTGTCCGGCTTCCTGATCCAGAAGGAGCTGGAGGTCATCGGCGGCGCCCTGGCCGCGCCCAAGCGTCCCCTGGTGGCCATCCTGGGCGGCTCCAAGGTGTCCTCCAAGATCGGCGTCATCAACAACCTGCTGGAGATCGCCGATACCATCATCATTGGCGGCGGCATGGCCTATACCTTCTCCGCCGCGGAAGGCGGCAAGGTGGGCAACTCCCTGCTGGAGAGCGACTGGATGGACTACGCCAAGGAGATGGTCAAGAAGGCTGCCGACAAGGGCGTGAAGCTGCTGCTCCCCGTGGACACCGTCTGCGGCGACAAGTTTGCCCCCGACGCCAATATCCAGGTGGTCGAGGCCGGCCAGATTCCCGATGGCTGGGAGGGACTGGATATCGGCCCCAAGACTGTGAAGCTGTACTGTGACGCCGTGGCCGACGCCGGTACTGTGATCTGGAACGGCCCCATGGGCGTGTTTGAGTTCCCCGCCTTTGCCAAGGGCACCGAGGCTGTGGCCGAGGCCCTGTCCAAGACCAACGCCATCACCATCATCGGCGGCGGCGACTCCGCGGCCGCGGTGCAGCAGCTGGGCTACGCCGACAAGATGACTCATATCTCCACCGGCGGCGGAGCCAGCCTGGAGTTTATGGAGGGCAAGGAGCTGCCCGGCGTCGCTTGCCTGCTGGATGCCTGAGCGCGGGAAGTCTCAAAAAAGAAAATCATTGCGCACCCTTCTGCTTAAATCACGGCAGATTTGAAATAATGCTAATAGAATTAGGGAGAGAGAAACCATGAATCGTCGTTATCGCAAGACCATTATCGCCGGAAACTGGAAGATGAACAACACCCTGTCCCAGACCAAGGCCTTTGCCGAGGAGATCAAGCCCATCATGCCTAAGGGCAAGTGGTGCAACGTGGTGCTGTGCGTTCCCGCGGTGAACATCACCAACGCCGTCCGCATGTTCAAGGACTGCCATATTGCCATCGGTGCTGAGACCTGCCACTATGAGGACCACGGTGCCTACACCGGCGAGATGACTGTGGAGATGATTAAGGAGGCCGGCGCCAAGTACGTCATCATCGGCCACTCCGAGCGCCGCCAGTACTACAACGAGACCGACTTCACCGTGAACAAGAAGGTCCATGCCGCCATCAACGCCGGCCTGATCCCCATCGTCTGCGTGGGCGAGAGCCTGGAGCAGCGTGAGCTGGGCGTGACCATGGAGCTGATCGCCTACCAGGTCAAGTGCGCTCTGGCCAATGTGCCCGCCGAGAAGATGCGCCATGTGGTCATCGCTTACGAGCCCCTGTGGGCCATCGGCACCGGCAAGACCGCTACCGCCGAGCAGGCCGGCGAGGTCTGTCAGGCCATCCGTGCCGTCATCCGCAAGCTGTACGGCGCCCATGTGGCCCGCTCCGTCACCATCCAGTACGGCGGCTCCATGAACGCCAAGAACGCCGCCGAGCTGCTGGCTCAGCCCGACGTGGACGGCGGCCTGATCGGTGGCGCCTCCCTGAAGCCCGCTGATTTCGTTCAGATCATCAACGCCGCGAACCAGGAATAAGGGATCGGCCGCCGTCCACGTCGGGCGAGCGCAAGCGAGCCGCGCCGAATGGCGCATAAATTCGACACGAAGCGGAGAATTTCCGGAGGGCGAATTCATTTCGCCCGAGGATTTCAATCCCCTTCGGGGACCCATCCGGCCCAGGCCGGATGGGATCGACGGCGGCCTGATCGGCGGAGCTGAACACGGGCGGCGAAGCCGCCACCGAATGGAAGCCCAGCGAAGCGGGTTCCATTCGGAGAGGAGGAGCAAGAAAGTGAAATGAGGGATGCCCGGCAGAGCGTCCCGAATGGAACGGACTTTGCGACGACGAAAGCCCGCTGACTTCGTTCAGATCATCAACGCCGCGAACCAGGAGTAAAGAGCCGAACATTTTCTTCGGAAAATGCGCCGCTGCGCGGCGAGCCGGCTTTCGCGGGTGGGAACCAGTTCCCCCCGCGTGCCCCCTCCGCTCTCCGGGGGGAATAAGGTGTCCTTCGGACCTATGACAAGGAGTAACTGAGGTTTTTATGAAAACACCTACCACATTGATTATTATGGACGGCTTTGGCCTGGAGGGTCCCTCCGCAGGCAACGCCGTGGTCAACACTCCCACCCCCAATCTGGATAAGATCTTTGCCGAGTGCCCCGGCTGCCGCCTGTCCGCCTCCGGGCTGGACGTGGGTCTGCCCGAGGGGCAGATGGGCAACAGCGAGGTGGGCCACACCAATATCGGCGCCGGCCGGGTGGTCTTCCAGGACCTGCCCCACATCAGCCGTGACATCGACACCGGGGTCTTCTTCCAGAACCCCGCTTACCTGGACGCCATGGACAACTGCCGGGAGTGGGGAAGCGCCCTGCACCTGATGGGCCTGCTGTCCGACGGCGGCGTCCACAGCCATATCAACCACCTGTTCGCCCTGCTGAGAATGGCCAAGGAGCAGGGAATCGAAAAGGTCTATGTCCACTGCTTCCTGGACGGCCGAGACGTGCCTCCCACCTCTGGCAAGCACTTTGTGGAGCAGCTCCAGGCCAAGATGCAGCAGCTGGGCGTGGGCCAGATCGCCTCCGTGATGGGCCGCTACTACGCCATGGACCGCGACAAGCGCTGGGACCGGGTCCAGCGGGCCTACGACGCCATCGTCTGCGGGCAGGCCCCCTATGTGGCCGACGCCGCCGACGCCGTCCAGAAGTCCTATGACGCCGGCGTCACCGACGAGTTCGTGGAGCCTGTGGTCTGTCTGAAGAATGTTCAGGTTCAGGACAACGACTCGGTGATCTTTTTCAACTTCCGCCCCGACCGGGCACGGGAGATCACCCGCTGCCTGGTGGACGAGGAGCTGAAGGACATCGACCGGAAGACAGGCTTTGTCCCTGTGTGTTTTGTCTGTACCACCGAGTACGATGCCACCATGCCCAACGTCACCGTGGCCTATCCCCGGCAGAAGCTGGAGAACATCTTCGGTGAGTATATCTCCAAGCTGGGCCTGACCCAGCTGCGGATCGCTGAGACGGAGAAGTACGCCCATGTGACGTTTTTCTTCAACGGCGGCGTGGAGCAGGTGTTCCCCGGGGAGGACCGGTGCCTCATCGCCTCCCCAAAGGTAGCCACCTATGACCTCCAGCCCGAGATGAGCGCCTATCAGGTCACCGAGGAGGCGGTCAAGCGCATCCTCAGCGGGACCTATGACGTCATCATTCTGAACTTTGCCAACTGCGACATGGTGGGCCATACCGGTGTGTATGAAGCGGCCTGCAAGGCCGTGGCCACCGTGGACGAGTGCGTGGGCAAGGTGGTGGAGGCTACCTCCAAGATGGGCGGCGTGTCTCTCATCACCGCCGACCACGGCAACGCCGAGCACATGATGGAGCCCGACGGCTCCCCCTTCACCGCCCACACCACCAATCTGGTCCCCTTCTATATCGTAGGCGCCAGCGTCAAACTGCGAGACGGCCGCCTGGCCGATATCGCCCCCACCATGCTGGACCTGATGGGCCTGGAAAAGCCCGCCGAGATGGACGGGGAGACACTGATCGAAAACTGATACGCTGAGGACAGCAGCCGGATATTTCGGAGGCTTTTCCAGGCCAACCCCGCCAAAGGCGGGGTGGCGCTTATGCGCCGTAAATTCGAAGCCGCATAAGCGGCGAAGAATTTCCGCAGGGGCAATTCACTTGCCCCGAGGAGTTTAAAAGAAAGGGTCCCCAAACGGGCCTGCCCGTTTGGGATGCCTGGAGAAGCCCGCCGAGATGGACGGGGAGACCCTGATCGAGAATTGAGCGCGTTCCCGTGCGGAAGTCCGCACAGATCATAATTCCCTGGGCGGGGAAGAGCCCCGCCGCTACAAATGAAAGGAGATTGATTCCAATGAAGCAGATGATCGAGATCGTTGACGTCCTGGGCCGTGAGATCCTGGACAGCCGCGGCAACCCCACCGTTGAGGTGGAGGTCTATCTGGAAGACGGCACCATGGGCCGGGCCGCTGTGCCCTCCGGCGCCTCCACTGGTATCTACGAGGCCTGCGAGCTCCGTGACGGCGACAAGGGCCGCTACATGGGCAAGGGCGTTGAGACCGCTGTTAAGAACGTGAACACCGAGATCGCCGAGGCCCTCATCGGCACCAACGTGCTGGACCAGGTGGCCATCGACAAGATGCTCATTGACCTGGACGGCACCCCCAACAAGAACCGCCTGGGCGCCAACGCCATTCTGGGCGCCTCCCTGGCCTGCGCCAAGGCTGCCGCTGAGTCTCTGGGCACCTCCCTGTACAACTATATCGGCGGCGTCAACGCCAAGCAGCTGCCCGTCCCCATGATGAACATCCTGAACGGCGGCGCTCATGCCACCAACAACGTGGAGATCCAGGAGTTCATGATCATGCCCGTCTCCGCCCCCTCCTTCCGCGAGGCCCTGCGCCGTTGCGCCGAGGTCTTCCACACCCTGAAGACGGTGCTGAAGGAGAACGGCACCCCCGCCGCCGGCGTGGGCGACGAGGGCGGCTACGCCCCCAACCTGAAGAAGGATGAGGACGCCCTGAAGGTCATCGTGACCGCCATCGAGAGAGCCGGCTACAAGCCCGGCGAGGACTTCAAGATCGCCATCGACGCCGCCTCTTCCGAGTGGTGGGACGAGGAGCAGAAGATCTATATCCAGCCCAAGTCCGGCAAGAAGCTGACCCAGCAGCAGCTGGTCAACATGTGGAAGAAGTTCGCCGATACCTACCCCATCATCTCCCTGGAGGACGGCATGGCCGAGACCGACTGGGAAGGCTGGGCTATGCTGACCAAGGCCATCGGCGACCGCGTCCAGCTGGTGGGCGACGACCTGTTCGTCACCAACGTGGAGCGTCTGGCCACCGGCATTGAGAAGAAGGTGGGCAACGCCATCCTCATCAAGGTCAACCAGATCGGCACCCTGACCGAGACCCTGGACGCCATCCAGATGGCCAACCGGGCCGGCTACACCGCCATCGTGTCCCACCGCTCCGGCGAGACCGAGGACGCCACCATTGCCGACATCGCCGTGGCTCTGAACGCCGGCCAGATCAAGACCGGCGCCCCCAGCCGCACCGACCGCGTGGCCAAGTACAACCAGCTGCTCCGCATCGAGGAGGAGCTGGGCGACATCGCCGAGTACCCCGGCATGAAGGCTTTCTTCAACCTGCGCTAAGACTTCAAGTTCCAGCAACAGCGCCGCCCGACAGGGCGGCGCTGTTTTTTTGTCGTCCAGATCCCGGGGCCCCCGGCGAGACCCAGCGCAGCGGTCTCGCGGGGGAAAGGAGGAGCGGTGGAGTGAACGAGCCTTGCCATTTGCGGCGAGGCGAGTGATACGAAACTTGCGACGACGCGGCGACATCGCCGAGTACCCCGGCATGAAGGCCTTCTTTAACCTGCGCTAAGTTTCAAACGTGCAAAATCAGGACCGCCCATGGGCGGTCCTGATTTTTTTAATGTTAGAAATTTCCCTGAAAATGGGCTTGTAGTGTGGAAAAGCCCTGCTATACTGGACACAACGGCGCCGTAAAATCAAAATAACGAGGAGATTTTATGGAACACAATTTTATATTACGTCAGATCGGTACCGCACACACGGGGGAGGAGGGCTTTTATCTCGCCATCGCCCCCCAGTATCGAGAGGCGCTGGCAGGGCTGGAGGAGTTCAGATATATCAACGTCCTGTGGTGGTTCTCCGGCTGCGACAACAGCATGTCCCGGGAAAAGTTGTGGGAGTGCAGGCCCTATGTCCGCGGCCCGGAGGTGCTGGGCGCTTTCGCCACCCGAACGCCGGAGCGCCCCAATCCCATCGCCCTGTCCTGCGCCCGCGTGACCCATTTGGACCGGGAGCGGGGGGTAGTAGGCCTGGACTATCTGGACGCGGAGGAGGGCAGTCCCGTGCTGGACCTCAAGCCCTACCTCCCCAGTCTGGACCGGGTGGAGCGGCCCGTCATGCCCGCCTGGTGCGCCCATTGGCCGGACAGTGTGGAGAAAAGCGGAGATTTTGACTGGGAGAAGGAGTTCAACTTCTGAGCCGGGGAATGAGAAAAGGGGGACCGCCCGACGGGCGGTCCCTCTGCTGTATTTCATGTGTCAAAGCTTAAAACCGCTCCGCCAGTACCCGGCACAGTACGTCGGCCATCCTCCGGTGGCCCTCCTCGGTGGGGTGGAGGCCGTCCTGGAACAGGGAACGGTCCGCCGTGCCGTCCGGGCGAAGGAATGGGCTGCGGAAGTCGGCCAGGGGCAAATGTTTGTCGGCGGCGTAGTGGCGGATCCAGTGGGCGTATTGCTCGCCCAGAGCGGCAGTGCGGGCCATATCCTGCTCGGGATCCCACTCCGGGGGGCACATGTCCGCCGGAAAAATGGGCAGGGGGACCCCCAGGATTACCGGGATGGACAGCAGCTCCGCCTGGCGGCAGATGGCGACCACATTGGCACAGACAGGGCGGTACTGGCCGGTGATGCTGATGTCGTTGATGCCGCCCAGCAGCACCATGGCGTCGGGAGCCTGGTGAAAGACCTGGGTCTGGCACCGGGCCAGCATCCCTCCAGTGGTGTCGCCGCTGACGCCCCGGTTGATCAGTGTATGGCCGGTGCGGGCGGACGCCAGGTCGGACCAGCGCTTTGACAGGTCGGGCAGGCCAAAACCGTAAGTGATGCTGTCCCCCATGCAGATGATCTTCATAAAAGTTCCTCCTGTTTCAGCAGATAAAATTGATTCTTTTCAGCGCGCACCAACCCCTCCCGGCGCAGCTTGCTCAGTTCATTAGACAATGCGCTCCGGTCCACGCCCAGGTAGTCCGCCAGCTGCTGACGGTCAAAGGGGATGGAAAAATGGGAACTCCCCTGGAGCACCGCCTGGTCGGAGAGATAGGACAGCAGCCGCCCCCGGATGGTCTTGGAAGACGTGTAAAAACTGCGCCGGGACAGGGAAAGATTTTTCCGGGCGGTGATGCTCAGCAGATTGCGGACCAGTACCCTCTGATGGAGGCAGCCGGACTCGCCGGAGAAGATCCGCCCCACGTCCAGAAAAAGCACCCGGGTCTCCCCGGCGGCCACCGCGTTGACCATAAGCGGCTCTCCGGGCAGGCAGGCGTAGGTTTCGGCAAAGACTTCTCCCTCTCCCACATGGCCCAAAACGGTCCGGTTGCCCCATATATCATCGTGCTCCAGCGTCACTCCGCCGGACAGCACCAAGCCCAGCCGCCGGGTCCGGTCTCCTAGGCGGAGGATGGTCTCTCCCTTTTGATAGCGGCGGACTTCCGCGTCCAGACAGCGGAGCATCTCTGTGACCTCCTCCCGGGAGGCCCCCCGAAACAGATCGGTGGTTTCCAGATCTTGCAGGTCCATAGTACCTCCATTTGTTGTATTAACAACATATAGAATAGAGAAATCATACTATACTTGAGCCATCCAGTCAAGGAAAGGTTGTGATCTGCATGATCCGCAGATTGATTCATATCGACGAGGAGCGCTGCAACGGCTGCGGCCTGTGCGCCAAAGCCTGTCACGAGGGAGCCATCGGCATGGTGGACGGCAAGGCCAGACTGCTGCGGGACGACTACTGCGACGGCCTGGGAGACTGCCTGCCCGTCTGCCCCACGGGGGCCATCACCTTTGTGGAGCGGGAAGCCGCCGCCTATGACGAGGCCGCCGTCCAGGCCAATAAGGCCCGGCAGGGGGTGCCCACCGGCGGCTGCCCCGGCAGCCGCGCCCAGATGCTCCGCCGGGAGGAGGAAGAGGGACTGGCTCCCGCCGTGCCCTCTCAGCTGCGCCAGTGGCCGGTCCAGATCAAGCTTGCTCCCATCAGCGCCCCTTATTTCAACGGGGCACACCTGCTCATCGCCGCCGACTGTGCCGCCTATGCCTACGGCAGTTTCCACCAGGATTTTATCCGGGGGAAGGTGACGCTGATCGGCTGCCCCAAGCTGGACGGCGTGGATTACAGCGGGAAGCTGACGGAGATCATCCGTCAAAACGACGTGAAAAGCGTCACCGTGGTCCGGATGGAGGTGCCCTGCTGCGGCGGCCTCCAGAATGCGGCGGTGACCGCGCTGAAAAACAGCGGCAAGTTCATCCCCTGGCAGGTGGTCACCATCTCCACCGACGGGAGAGTGATAGGTCGGTAAAAAACGGTCCGCCCCTAAGCGCACCTGCAAGGTGCAGCAGCTTGGGAGCGGACCGTTTTATTTCCTTGCCGGACCAAGGCTGCGAAAGCCTTATGGCGGGCTGAAAAGGGAGTAAAATGGGATTTCAGTCGAAACGCAGAGGAATCGGTGGAAAACTTTGTGGATTTCTGAAAGATTTGTGCTTGACGGGGGCTTGACAAGATGGTATAATTCCAAATTGCGGTGGTAGGGGCTTTGCGCCCTTTTACCCGATGAAACGCCCCCGGGAACGGGGGAGGAGGAGGGCACCGATATGATTTCTGAACTGAACAGTCCCAATAAGGTGGTCGGTGCCAAGCAGGTACGGCGTGCCCTGAACGACGGCCGGGCCAGAAAAGTATTTGTGGCCGCCGACGCCGACCCCCGGGTCACCCAGCCGCTGGCGCAGCTTGCCGTGGACAAGCGGATCGCCGTGGAGCTGGTCCCCACCATGAAGGAGCTGGGCTCCGCCTGCGGCATCGCCGTGGCGAGCGCGGTAGCTGCGCTCCTGTAAATGGATTTTAGCAGAATAAGGTCTCCTTATTTTGTTAAAATATATATTATGCCCCATGGGGCAGCTTTCGAGAAAGGAGGAAAACCATGCCTACTTTTAATCAGCTGGTTCGCAAGGGCCGTCAGCAGGTGGCCTACAAGTCCACTTCTCCCGCCCTCCAGCACGGTCTGAACACCCTGAAGAACAAGGCCACCGATCTGCCTTCTCCCCAGAAGAGAGGTGTCTGCACCGCCGTTCGTACTTCCACTCCTAAGAAGCCGAACTCCGCTCTGCGTAAGATCGCCCGTGTCCGCCTGACCAACGGTATGGAAGTCACCGCCTATATCCCCGGTGTCGGCCACAACCTGCAGGAGCACTCCGTGGTTATGATCCGCGGCGGCCGTGTCAAGGACCTTCCCGGTGTGCGTTACCACATCATCCGCGGCACTCTGGATGCCCAGGGCGTCAACGGCCGTATGCAGGCCCGTTCCAAGTACGGTGCCAAGCGTCCCAAGGCCGGCAAGAAGTAATTTTACCTTGTTGTAAGATCGCTTCCGGACGAAAGTCCAACCTGAATTGCATTGTGCGCTTACGCGCAAGGCAACCCGCCTTGCCGAGCGTTTACCTATATATCATATGGGCGGACCTCGGACAGGCATTACACGGAACACAGCGTTTCGAGTACCTATGATTTCTATATTTATAAGAAGGAGGGAAGCAAAGTGCCCAGAAGAGGAAATGTACCCAAGCGGGAGGTTCTGCCTGATCCGCTTTACAACTCCGTCCTGGTTACCAAGCTCACCAACAGCATCATGCTGGATGGCAAGAAGGGCGTGGCTCAGAAGGTGGTTTACGGCGCCTTCGACATCATTAAGGAAAAGACCGGCAAGGAGCCCATGGAGGTTTATACCCAGGCTCTTGAGAACATCATGCCCTCCCTGGAGGTCAAGGCCCGCCGTGTGGGCGGCGCCACCTACCAGGTGCCTATCGAGGTCCGGCCCGAGCGCCGTCAGACCCTGGGTCTGCGCTGGCTGACCACTTACGCCCGCGCCCGTGGTGAGAAGACCATGAAGGAGCGTCTGGCTGGCGAGATCATGGACGCCGCCAACAACACCGGCTCCGCCGTGAAGAAGCGCGAGGACACCCACAAGATGGCCGAGTCCAACAAGGCTTTCGCCCACTACCGCTGGTAATCACAAAGGAGAGAAAGTATGCCTAGAAAAGTTTCTCTTGAGAACACTCGTAACATTGGCATCATGGCCCACATCGATGCGGGCAAGACGACCACCACCGAGCGTATCCTCTACTATACCGGCGTCAACTACAAGATCGGCGAGACCCATGAGGGTACCGCCACCATGGACTGGATGGCTCAGGAGCAGGAGCGCGGCATCACCATCACCTCTGCCGCCACCACCTGCTACTGGCAGGGAACCAAGAACCAGTTCCCCCAGACCCGTCTGAACATTATCGACACCCCGGGCCACGTGGACTTCACCGTTGAGGTGGAGCGCTCCCTGCGCGTGCTGGACGGCTCTGTTACCGTCATGTGCGCCAAGGGCGGCGTGGAGCCCCAGTCCGAGACTGTGTGGCGCCAGGCCGATAACTACAAGGTCCCCCGCATGATCTACGTCAACAAGATGGATATCATGGGCGCCGATTTCTACAACGTGCTGCACATGATCCATGACCGTCTGAAGTGCAATGCCGTGCCTATCCAGCTGCCCATCGGCTCCGAGGATACCTTCAAGGGTATCATCGACCTGGTGGAGATGGACGCCGACATCTACTATGACGAGCTGGGCAAGGACATGCGCGTGGAGCCCATCCCCGAGGACATGATGGAGCTGGCCCAGGAGTACCGCACCAAGCTGCTGGACGCCTGCGCCGACATCGACGAGGAGATCATGATGCTGGTGCTGGAGGAGCAGGAAGTTCCTCAGGACATGATCCGCCGCGCCCTCCGCAAGGGTACCATCGACAATGTCCTGGTCCCCGTCACCTGCGGCACCTCTTACAAGAACAAGGGTGTGCAGAAGCTGCTGGACGCCATCGTGGACTATATGCCCTCTCCCATCGACATCCCCGCTATCGACGGTGTCAACCCCGAGACCGACGAGCCCGATGTCCGTCACGCTGACGACAACGCGCCCTTCTCCGGTCTGGCTTTCAAGATCGCCACCGATCCTTTCGTTGGCCGTCTGTCCTTTGTGCGTGTGTACTCCGGTATCCTGAATACCGGTACCACCGTTCTGAACTCCACCAAGAAGCAGAAGGAGCGCATCGGCCGTATCCTGCAGATGCACGCCAATCACCGTGAGGACATTGAGTGCTGCTATGCCGGCGACATCTGCGCCGTCATCGGCCTGAAGAACTCCACCACCGGCGATACCCTCTGCGACGAGAAGGCTCCCATCATTCTGGAGTCCATGGAGTTCCCCGAGCCTGTTATCCGCGTGGCTATCGAGCCCAAGACCAAGGCCGGCCAGGAGAAGATGGGCATCGCCCTGATGAAGCTGGCCGAGGAGGACCCCACCTTCAAGACCTACACCGACGAAGAGACCGGTCAGACCATCATCGCCGGCATGGGCGAGCTCCATCTGGAGATCATCGTGGACCGTCTGCTCCGCGAGTACAAGGTGGAGGCCAACGTGGGCGCTCCCCAGGTCGCCTACAAGGAGACCATCAAGAAGTCCGTTGAGCAGGACACCAAGTATGCCCGTCAGTCCGGCGGTAAGGGCCAGTACGGCCATGTCCGCATCACTGTGGAGCCCAACGAGCCCGGCAAGGGTTATGAGTTCCTCAACGAGATCACCGGCGGCGTCATCCCCAAGGAGTATATCCCCGCGGTCGACGCCGGTATCCAGGGCGCCATGCAGGCCGGTGTTCTGGCCGGCTATCCTGTGGTCGACGTGAAGGTCCACCTGACCTTCGGCTCCTACCACGAGGTCGACTCCTCCGAGATGGCCTTTAAGATTGCCGGTTCCATGGCCTTCAAGGAGGCCTGCCGCAAGGCTACCCCCTGCCTGCTGGAGCCTATGATGAAAGTTTCCGTCATCGTTCCCGATGAGTATCTGGGCAACGTCATCGGCGATCTGAACAGCCGCCGCGGTCAGATCCAGGGTCAGGAGAGCCGTCCCGGCGCCACCCAGATCGACGCGCTGGTGCCTCTGGCCAACATGTTTGGCTACGCCACCGATCTTCGTTCTTCCACTCAGGGCCGCGGCCAGTACTCCATGGAGCCCCACAGCTATGTGGAGATCCCCAAGAGCATCGCGGACAAGATCATCGCCGAGCGTGGCCGCAATCAGGACTAATTCTGACGCGGTTTGCAGGAAAATGGGGTTGCATTTACCGTCGGAATAGGATAAAATATCCCCGATACGATGTACCCCGGTATAATTTTGATTTGAATTGTAAATAAGGAGGAAATTCCAATGGCTAAGGCAAAATTCGAGCGTACTAAGCCCCATGTTAACATCGGCACCATCGGTCACGTCGACCACGGCAAGACCACTCTGACCGCTGCCATCACCAAGTACCTGGCTATGAAGGGCCAGGCTCAGTACGAGGACTACTCCAGCATCGACAAGGCTCCCGAGGAGCGCGAGCGTGGTATCACCATCAACACCGCTCACGTGGAGTATGAGACCGACGCCCGTCACTATGCCCACGTCGACTGCCCGGGCCACGCCGACTATATCAAGAACATGATCACCGGCGCTGCTCAGATGGACGGCGCTATCCTGGTTATCGCCGCTACCGACGGCCCCATGGCTCAGACCAAGGAGCACATCCTGCTGGCCCGTCAGGTGGGCGTGCCCGCCATGGTCGTGTTCCTGAACAAGTGCGACCAGGTCGACGACGAGGAGCTGCTGGAGCTGGTTGAGATGGAGGTCCGTGAGACCCTGTCCTCCTACGAGTTCCCCGGCGACGAGATTCCCATCATCAAGGGCTCCGCTCTGAACGCTCTGACCAACGAGTCCGGCAACCCCGACGACCCCGACTTCGCCTGCATCAAGGAGCTGATGGATGCCGTCGACACCTATATCCCCACTCCCGCCCGTAACGACGAGCTGCCCTTCCTGATGCCCGTCGAGGACGTGTTCACCATCTCCGGCCGTGGTACCGTTGCTACTGGCCGTGTGGAGCGTGGCCAGATCAAGACTGGCGAGACCGTGGAGATCGTTGGCCTGTCCGACGAGAAGAAGTCCACCGTCGTTACCGGCCTGGAGATGTTCCGCAAGACCCTGGACTTCGCCGAGGCCGGCGACAACATCGGCGCTCTGCTGCGTGGTGTTGCTAAGACCGACGTGGAGCGCGGCCAGGTTCTGTGCAAGCCCGGCTCCATCCACCCCCACACCAAGTTCAAGGGCCAGGTTTACGTCCTGACCAAGGAAGAGGGCGGCCGTCACACCCCCTTCTTCAACAACTATCGTCCCCAGTTCTACTTCCGTACCACCGACGTGACCGGCATCATCTCCCTGCCCGAGGGCGTTGAGATGTGCATGCCCGGCGATAACGTCGACATGGACGTGGAGCTGATCACCCCCATCGCCATCGAGAAGGGCCTGCGTTTCGCTATCCGTGAGGGTGGCCGCACCGTGGGTTCCGGCGCTGTTATTGAGATCAACGAGTAATTTCATACTCCCTATGTTCTCACAAAAGGGCGGACTTCTTTGGAAGTCCGCCCTTTTTCTATCAAGAAAACCACCGGCTGTACTGATGATTCCCAAATACTTTTGTCAAACACAGAAAAAAGTATCCTCCCGTGTCAAAATAGAGGCGGTCGGCAGACCGCTTCTATTTTGTCAAAGGAGGAATTATATTTAGCACGCAAGAATATCAATATGGAAACCGACACTATGGTGTAAGGAAAGTCAAATAAATGAGCGGGAGGAGATAGACGGGCAATGAGACAGCAGATTCGATCCACTGTGGAAGATGAGTGGGAAAGCATGTAAGGATACAGGAGTACAGTGGCCCGTTTGCGGGGCAAGAAAAGCAACAAGCCCCTTTCGGGGCAGACCGGAAAACTGTCCGTGTCATGCCGCAAAGGGGCTTGCGCAAACCACCGGAAACCGACGGTTACGATTTTGCGGATAGCTGGGGGGCATTCTCAATTGGGATGTAGTATTTGTCCTTGGCTTCCTGAAACAGCTCGTCGAACTGCCTGGAGCCGCCCTGATGGAGCTGTTTGAGGTAGGTGTGGATATCGGACCGGACCAGGGAGTCACGTTCTGCGTTCTGGTGGATGATGCGGACGGCGGCGTTAGAGCAATGGTCGGAGATACGCTCCAGATTGATCAGCAATTCCAAAAATTGGGCGCCCAGCTCCACAGTGCATACGCCCTGCTTCAGCCGTTCCACATGGCGCTCCCGCAGGGTGGCGGTGAGGAGATCCACTACCTCCTCGAGAGGCTCAACTTGGAAAGCGGCGTAGGAGTCGTGGGTGCGGTAAGCTTCCATAACTTGCTCCAGCGCATCGCTGACGGCGGAACAGACGGATTTCAGTTCCAGCTGGGCCACGTCGGAGAATACCAGACCTTTTTCATGGAGAGCCGTGGCGGATTCTGAAAGATTCACCGCATAGTCGCCGATCCGTTCAAAATCGGACAGTGCGTGGAGCAGGTCGGAGACCAGATCGCTGTCGTGGGCGTCCAGCGAATGACGGGACAGCTTGACCAGATACTGATCCAAAGCGCCCTCCATGTGGTCCAGAGCCTCCTCCTGCTGGGTCAGGAGCTCCAGCTGCTTGGGATCGTAATCGGACAGCAATTCTACGGCAATGCGATAGTTGTCCTTAGCCAGATTACCCATCTGAATAATAACAGTGCGGGCGCGTTCCAGAGCCACGGAAGGAGTAGACAGAAAGCGGGGGTCCAGTACCGAGACTACAGGGTCGGCGGCGCCGGAGTCGGGGATGGTCCACTCCACCAGTCGGACCAACTGCCGGTTGAAGGGCAGCAGCAGGAGGGTGCAGATGATGTTGAAGAAGGAATGGAGATCGGCAATGGAGCCGTAATTCATCACATTGTTCCAGAAGGGAAGGTGAAAAACAGCATTGAGCCCGTACAGGACCACCAGGAATACCAGTGTGCCGATGATATTGAAGTAAAGGTGGACTGCGGCGGTTCGCTTGGCATTACGGCTGGCTCCGATGCTGGAGATGATGGCGGTGACACAGGTGCCGATGTTCTGGCCCATGATAATGGGCATGGCGGTGGCAAAGGTGACCACGCCGGAGGCGGACAGTGCCTGGAGAATGGCTACGGAGGCGGTAGAGCTCTGGATCAGGGCGGTGATGGCAGCACCTACCGCGATGCCCAGGACGGGGTTAGAGAAGCGTACAAACAGCTCCTGGAAGGCTTCCAGCTGGGTCAGAGGGGTCAGGGCATTTTCCATGGACTTGATGCCGATGAAAAGCAGGCCGAGGCCCAGGAGGACCTGCCCCACTGTCTTTTTCTTACCGCCGTTGAAGAAGGAGAAAAAGAGAATGCCGGCAAAGGCCATCAGGGGGCCCAGCATCTCGGGCTTGAGCAGCATCAGGAAGAAATTGGAATCTGACAGGCCGCCCAGCCGCAGGATCTGGGCAGTAATGGTGGTACCGATATTGGCGCCCATAATGACACCCACGGCCTGACGCAGTTTCAGAATGCCTGCGTTGACGAAGCCGATGCACATGACCGTGGTTGCGGCGGAGGAGTGGACCATACCGGCCACCACTGCGCCCAGCAGCACACCCTTCAGGATGTTGTCAGTAAGCCGTTCCAAAAGAGAAGCCAGCCGTCCGCTGGCCAGTTTTTCCAGCCCGGAGGTCATAGTGGACATGCCGAACAGGAAGGTTGCCAGCGCGCCCAGCAGTGTAATGACGTCTCGAATATTCAAATTTATTGCCTCCTTGAGGGATCGTCTTTGCCCCCATTCCACAGATTTGACGTACACTTCACATTACGATTTGATTATAAATAAAAAAGGACCTCGGGTAAAGAGGTTTTCAAGATTTCCTGCAAAATTTACGGAGGAAAAAACGAATCAAAAAACAATTTAAGGGGATCTTGCAGAAACACCACACATGTAAAAACTTCACCAGTGTAACGCAGCATCGAAGCAGAGCAATAGTTCATCGATGAAGCGATGTGAAGGTGTACAAAACAAACGGACAGTAAAAATAAGTTTTTGTTGATTTTTACAAAGGGTTGTGGTATCTTATAGACAGACGGAATTTCCTTGTACAGGCCATCTTTCAAAACGGAGCGTGATTTCCGACGGTGCTAGCCCGTCGCCTTTTCCTGGCCGTCTAACAGGAAAGAAATGATGCTACGCTTGAAATGGCGCACAGGGAAAAAGCAAAGAATCACAAGCGCAACCCCCTAAGAGAAGAAAAGAATTGTATCAACGGAAAAATTGAAGAGAGGGAGTTTGTTATGGCACTATTAACCAACCCGGTCCTGGTCTCTGTCATTGTTCTGTGCGTCCTGTGTCTGCTCAAGCTGAACGTTCTGATGTCCCTGATCATCGCCGCCATGGTCGGCGCTATGCTGGGCGGCATCTCCATCCCCGACGCCATGGGCATCCTGTGTGACGGCTTCAGCGGCAACGCCAACACCGCTTTGTCCTATGTCCTGCTGGGTACCTTTGCCACCGCCATTGCCTCCACCGGCCTGGCCGACATGCTGTCCAAGAAGCTGTCCAAGATCATGGGCGGCAAGGGCAAGCTGATGCTGGTCATCCTGGCCGCCGTGGCCTGCCTGTCCCAGAACTTGGTCCCCGTACATATCGCCTTTATCCCCATCCTGATTCCCCCCCTGCTGTCTCTGATGAATGAGATGAAGATCGACCGCCGCGCCGCCGCCTGCTCTCTGGCGTTCGGCCTGAAGGCCCCCTACATCTCCATCCCCTTCGGCTTCGGCGCTATCTTCATGGGCATCATCGCCGACAACATGACCGCTAACGGCATGGCCATCACCGTGGGCGAAGTGGCCAAGTTCAACTGGCTGCTGGGCCTGTGCATGCTCGTTGGCCTGCTGCTGGCTATCTTCGTCACCTACCGCAAGCCCCGTGAGTACAAGGATCTGACCATCAACACCGAGGCGTCCGATGCTGTGTCCGACCACATGACCGTCGCCCACTGGGTGACCATCGTGGCCATCCTGGCCGTGGTTGTGATCCAGGTCAAGTTCGATAGCCTGTCCCTGGCCGCTCTGGGCGGTCTGCTGGTCATGTTCATCGGCCAGGCTGTGAAGTGGAACAAGATCGACGAGCAGTTTGCCGGCGGCATCAAGATCATGGGCATGATCGCCATCGTGATGCTGGTGGCTGGCGGCTATGCTGAGGTTATGAAAGCCACCAACGCTGTTGACGCTCTGGTCAACGCCGCTGTCTCCATCATGGGCGGCAACAAGATCATCGCCGCTGCCGTTATCACCCTGATCGGCCTGCTGGTCACCTTGGGTATCGGCTCCTCCTTCAGCACCGTTCCCGTCGTCGCCATCATCTATGTGCCCCTCTGCATGAAGATGGGCTTCTCCCCCGCCGCTACCGCTATCCTGATGTCCGCTGCCGCCGCTCTGGGCGATGCCGGCTCCCCCGCTTCCGACACCACCCTGGGCCCCACGTCCGGTCTGAACGCCGATGGTCAGCACGACCACATCTGGGATACCTGCGTGCCTACCTTTATCCACTATAATATCCCCCTGATGATCGGCGCCATCGTTATCTCCCAGTTCCTCTGATTCGGAGATAGATAAGTTGATCTGCTGAAATCCCAAAACTCACGCCCGCCCGATGGGCGGGCGTGGAGTTCTTTCCCTGCGTCTGTTCCATCCACCAAACCGTAATCGTACAATAGGAAGGAGACATTACTGAAATGTATAATCCTAAGGAAATCAAGCATGTCGTTCTGACTGGTCATGACCTGAACCTGGAGACCTTCGTTGCTGTCGCCCGTTACGGCGCCACTGTCGAGCTGGCCGACTCCGCTCTGGAGGCCATGGAGAAGTCCCGCGCCCTGGCCGAGAAGATCGCCGCCGAGAAGCGCGTGGCTTACGGCATCACCACCGGTTTCGGCGACTTCCAGAAGGTCGCTGTTTCTGCCGAGATGTCCAACCAGCTGTCCACCAACCTGATCATCAGCCACTGCACCGCCATGGGCGATCCCTATGTGCCTGAGGTTGCCCGCGGCATGCTGCTGCTGCGTGCCAACGCTCTGTGCGTGGGCGTGTCCGGCGTGCGTCCTCTCCTGGTCCAGATGATGATCGAGATGCTGAACAAGGGCGTCACCCCCATCATCCCCCAGAAGGGCTCTCTGGGTTCCTCCGGCGACCTGGCTCCTCTGGCCCACATGTCTCTGCCTCTGCTGGGCAAGGGCAAGGCTTGGTACAACGGTGTTGAGATGACCGGTGCTGAGGCCATGGCCGCCGCCGGCATCAAGACCCTGGATACTCTGGTCAGCAAGGAAGGCCTGGGCCTGACCAACGGCACCTGCGCCATGACCTCCGTGGGCGCTCTGGCTCTGTACGACACCATTTGCGCCGCTCAGCTGGGCGATATCATCGGCTCCATGGACTTTGAGGCCCTGACCGGTCTGCGCAACGCCTTTGATCCCCGTATCCACCAGGTCCGTCATCAGGTCGGCCAGATGAAGGTCGCCGAGAACATGGCCAAGCTGCTGGAAGGCTCCGAGATCATCGACAACTGCCAGAACGACCGCGTGCAGGACGCTTACGCTCTGCGCTGCATCCCCCAGCTGCACGGCGCTTGCCGCGACGCTATCGAGTACGTCCTGGACAAGACTGAGCGCGAGCTGAACGCTGTCACCGATAACCCCCTGATGTTCCTGGAGGACGAGGCTGTTATCTCCGGCGGTAACTTCCATGGCGAGCCCATGGCCATTCCCTTCGACACTCTGGGTATTGCCGCTTCCGAGCTGGCCAACTCCTCCGAGCGTCGTCTGGAGCGTATGGTCAACGCCGCTCTGTCCAACGGCCTGACCCCCTTCCTGACCGTCGAGGGCGGCGTCAACTCCGGCTACATGATCGTGCAGTACGCTGCCGCTTCCATGGTGTCTGAGAACAAGATCTACGCCCATCCCGCTTCCGTGGACTCCATCCCCTCCTCCGCCAACCAGGAGGACATCGTGTCCATGGGTACCACCGCTGCCCGTACCGCCGGCATGATCGTGAAGAACACTCTGGACGTCCTGTCTCTGGAGCTGATGACTGCCTGCCAGGCCATCGACATCCGTCGTAAGCTGAACACCCACGGCCAGGGCATCACCCCCCTGCACCAGGCCATTTATGACCGCGTGCGCAAGGAGGTCCCCTTCTACGATCTGGACCGTGAGATCTGGCCCGAGATCGATGCCGTCAAGAAGATGGTGTACAGCGGCGAGATCCTGGAGATCGCCCGCCAGTTCATCCCCGACCTGTACTAAGCCGTACAGCCGTCAAACCCAATATCCCCAGGGAGTCAACTCCCTGGGGTTTTTTTAAAGGAGGAGTCGCCATGAAACTGAATGTTCTGCGCGCCGACCCGGCGGGCAATATCACGCTGTTCGTTCTCGACCCGGTGGAGAAGGCGCAGCGGGGCAAGATTGCCGAGCAGTTGATGGCTATTGAGGAGTTTAAGGCTGAGCAGGTGGGCTTTTACTGCCCGCCCACCGGTGAGGCCGATGGCCATATGGAGATGATGGGCGGTGAGTTCTGCGGAAATGCCACCCGCGCCTTTGGCATGCTCATTGCTCAGGAGAAGGGCGGGCTGTCCCGAGTCCGGATCGAAGCCAGCGGCTGTGACCACTTGGTGAACGTGGACGTGGATCTGGCCGCCGGGACCTCCCGGTCCGAGATGCCTCTGCCGCAGTCGGTAACTGCCCAAGAGGTGGAGGGACACAAAGGCACTCTGGTCCACCTTGGGGGCATCGCTCACCTGGTAGTGGAAGGGGTGGAGCCCAGTGTGGAGTTCTTTGAGAAGGCCGAACCCCTGTTCCGGGACATCCAGGGCCTGGACGCCTACGGCGTCATTTTCCTGGGTGATGGAAAGATGACGCCTTTGGTAAAGGTGCCTGCCGCCAATAGCCTGGTTTGGGAAGGAAGCTGCGGGTCCGGTTCTCTGGCCTCAGCGGTGGCTCAGAGCCAGGGAGCGCCCGATGGCGAATTTTCCCGCGAGTATGTCCAGCCTGCCGGCGTGGTCCGGGCCACTGTGGTCCGCCAAGGCGGCAAGGAGATCGCCGCTTATATCGGCGGACCGGTCCGTCTGGAGCAGCCCGTGGAAGTAGAGATCTGAAGAAAAAAGATATGGCCCGCGGAATTTCCGCGGGCCATATCTTTTTGTTTGTGGATCAGAGCCTGGAATGGAGCGTTTCGCTCTCCGAACTGTCTGGATCCTTCTCATCCTGTTGGGCCAGACGATCCAGGACCATCTCATAACCTCCAGAGCCGTAACGCAGTTCTGTGTTGATTCGGGTGATGGTGGAGCTGCTGACAGGAACCTGGCTGCGGACCATTTCGTAGGTGTTTCCTTCTCTCAGCAGTCGCGCGACTTGGAGCCGCTGGGCGAAGGCGGTCACCTCCTGGACCGTAAACAGATCGCTGAAAAAGGTGTAGCATTCTTCAGCATTTTCCAGTGAGAGCAGGGCCTGAAAGAGCTGGTCGATGGACTCTGTGCGGTTAATGCGTAGATGTGACATAAAAAGCCCTCCTCATATGCGTTACGTTGATTCTACCAAATTTTTAAACGGTTGTCGAGCAAAAATGCAGGTAAAAAGCAAAAAGAATAAGGACGGGCCCGGCGGGAATAGAGTGAATCGGAGGTGTTGCCCGGTGCTGTCACCGATGATCTACTTGATGATAAACGGACTGTTTTTTACCCTCCGCCTGTCCGGGGGCGGCGGATCCTTCCCGCGGCCCCTAAAGGCGGCCGAGGAGCAGGAGTACCTGAGCAGGTGCGCTCAAGGAGATCTGGAGGCCAGGAATATCCTGGTGGAGCATAACCTGCGCTTGGTGGCCCACATTGTGAAGAAGTATTATGCCCAGTCAGGGGATCAGGATGACCTGATCTCTATCGGGACCATTGGGCTGATCAAAGGAATCTCCACCTTTAAAGCAGATAAAAATGTGCGGTTGGCTACTTATGCCAGCCGATGTATTGAAAATGCTATGCTCTCCTGGCGGCTCTTCGGCGCAGATGCGTGGCCGAGCGTACACCTTTTGCCGAAAAGTGGCGTCCAATGTGCCACCCATGCTCCAACGTAATGCTGATGGTGCGCCATGCTATCAAAGCAGTTACTTACGCCCCTCTGTATATCCACAGTTTTCGTCTGGTTCAGCCGCACACCCTTGTAGAGGCTGAAAAGTTCAATCTGCGTTACTCAGATCCATCCCAAATTGACAACACACCGGACAGGCTCCGTTGGTACCGCTATCAAAAAGGACTCTTGCAGAGGGATGTGGCAGAATATGTGGGAATGGATCGCAGCACATACAGCAGCTATGAAGAGATGGGACGGGACTACTATCCCATTGACCGCATGAAAAAACTTGCTGAATTGTTTGAAGTGTCATTGGAGACATTGCTGGATGAGTATAACCTGTTTCTTTATAACGGACAGGGAAAGCAAATCAAGGCCATGCGGGCCGCCAGAAATATGACGCAGGCAGAATATGCCAAACGGCTTGGGGTTCCTATTGGGAATCTGAAGCAGTGGGAAACCGACCGGGTACAAATCTTCAAAAGCACATGGCAGCAAATTATGCTGCGGGGATAAGAAGAGGCTGGAGCATTACGCTCCAGCCTCCTTTTTATGTATCCGCTTCACAGCATCGATCAATTCTGCCTTCTGCTCTATTGGGCAGGAGATAGATTTGATTCTCTCAACAACTGTCTGTGCGTGTACCTGAGCCACACGTTTCGCCAGTTCCTTCTGCGCTTCCGGAGTTTCGGGGTGATGAACGATGATGCCCACTGCACACACCTTCTTTCTTGGGTAAGGCAGTATATGCGTCAGTGCTTGTCCTTCATGCCCTTTGCAGGCAGAGAGGCCAGATAGATATCGGTCACATCGGCACGCTCATGGCCCAACAGACGGGACACCTCAAAATGGGCATCCAGAGCGCTTGTGCCGTGTTGGATCAGCTCCATGTACTTCTCCGCTGCATAGGTATGTCGAAGTCCGTAGAAAGTCAGCGGACGATTGGCGTCCTCCTGAAAATCCTCGCGGTTGGAGTAGATGAAAAACTGAAGCTGATTGATGGCCCGGTCGGTGGGGGCCTCGTCAGGCACCAGCAGCTTTTGACCACGCTTGGTGCGTTTCAGCTGTTCTCTCATGGCGATGGCGATCTGCTCGTTGATGGGAACAGTACGGATCTTGCCGCCCTTGCCCTTGATGGTGATGACATGTTCACGCAGCGCCTGTTCCGCGGTGGCCGTGTCAATGCGGAAGCACTCGTGGATACGCAGACCGGCATAGCGGGCCAGATAGAGAGCCAGGATGTAGTCCCACCGGTCAGCGCCCATGGCCCGGCCCAGCATTTTATTGAACTCCACATTGCTCCAGGTGCGATCCGTGCCGCCGAAGCAGCGCTGTTCCAACTCCACCGCCAATTTGTCATTGTCCGGCAGACGATATTTAGGATTGCTCATTTTGTCATGGAAAAAGCGGATGGCGGAGAGGTCGGTCTTGATGGTGCTGGCAGACTTGTCATTCTCCTGCATCCAGAGGACATAGGAGGTCAAATGCTTGCCGCTGATATTGGTCAGCTTCTGGAGCCGATATTCATCGGCCAGATAAGCGCAGAACCGCTTCATGGCCTGATAGTACCGGTCCTTAGTACGGAAGCTGCCCTGACGATTGTGCCGAGCCAGCTTATCCAACTGGTCAACAAGAGCCTGAAAAATGCCCATATTCTTAATTTTCATAGTCATATATAAAATCTCCTTATCGATCATAGTAAGTCCAGACAGGCGCAGTTCACCCATTGGCAAATTCGTCCGTTTCCACCTAATTTCCAAGGAAACATCCAACATTCCAACCGCTTGCTGGAACGGGAAACCCTTGCGGCAGAGCAGCTCCAGGTTACGAAGCAGCTCACTCACGGAAGCCTGTCTCTCTTTGATTTTGAACCAGGTCAGTACGAATGCAGTATGGAGGTAAAGACCTCTGCCGTTATCCCACAACCAAATCGAAGCCCAGCATCGCGGGTTCGATTTGGAGAGGAGGAGCAGCGTAATGAGTTCGCTTTCGCACGAATGCGGAAGGGAACGATATGAAGCTTGCTCCGACGAAGCGACTGCTGACACAACCGCTGAACTCGGCTGCAACCCGCAAGTAGACGTCGCGGATTGCCTGTGTCGTTTGATCCGTCCGGCTGCGGATCGGGGGACTGCTGTTCCTGCGCTGCCGGGGCCACGCTCTCGCCGTGGCGCACAGGTCGGGAGCTTGCCAAACTCCCTTGACGGTTTCTCTGCCGTACCGTCCAACAGCGTCTCCTTTGTTTTATGGTCGATAAGTCTTAGTCGTTTTTTCGGCATTCCTGCCGTGCCGTGGTTGGCAACACCACAGCAATCAATTCCAAAATCTATATAAAAAGACACGGAAAGAGGCGGCATTTCAAAGGGTTGCCGTCAAACTTTTCGTGTCTTGATTCTTCGGGGTTATTCAATTTCTGCCGTGCCGTGACCGGCACGCTTCTTTTTCGTTCGATGTCTTTTTGAGGAGACGGGTAGGCGCACTTTCCCCCTCCCCGTCGCTGTTCCTCCCTAACTTACTCCGCCCTAACTTACTTCGCCCTAAATACGGGTTCAGTTTATCAAAATTACGCAGGTTTGGATACTTGCACATTTTGCATAGTGCGTGCGTTGGATTTTGAACCACTGCCCGAATACAATATCAGCTTAGTAAAATAAGGCTTGGCTGTATAGTTGGAGTTTTTCCATAGTGGCACAAGATACCGCCTTGCAGCAGCTCACATCTTAATAAGCTCCCAATGGGGAGAATATATCTAATAAAGCACAGCATCAGAATACACCGATTCAGGCATAGCGAAAACAATACCTGAATCTGCTTTCCTGAAGAAAAATACACACGCTTCCTGCGGGAAGCGTAACTGCCGCCGCTGTTCGCGTTGGCTCACTGCTTAACGAGGCCCGTTCCGGGGAAGTTGATCTAATAAGTACGGTGTCAGTTTATCATGCCGGATGAAAGGTGTAAATGATACCTAAATCCACTCCAGTTGCTGCAAATTGCTTTCCGGTACGAACGACGGTTACGTTATGCGACGACTTAGGTGAACCCTTGTCGGAGCCGGATTACATTACAGATGCGTTGTGCGTAATATATAATGCTGCCAGTAGAAATTGTTTTATAAACGAAAAGATAGTCCCTGCGCCATTGACGCAGGGACTTGATTTTTTTCCAGACTCTTCGCCTGTTGTTCCAGCATCAGCGTTTTTGTTTAGCGCCAATGGGGGACGTCGGGCCGCAGAGCAGGATACTGCTCCATCACCCAGCGAAGAAGCTGAAGCTCACTCTGAAACTGATAGGTTGTTCCGTTTGCCTCTACCACTCCCTGCCAGGTGGCATCATGGACAGAGGTGATATGGACATGGAAGGAAGCGATCTCTTCCACCGGAGGCATATTGCATCCCTGTTCCATTTTCACCGCATGTACCTCCTTAATTGAAATAACTTGCCAGATCGGGCAGTTCCTTGGTATGGTCTACGATGACCGTACCCTCGGAGAAGGAAACACTCAAATAGGTGTTTCCGTCATAGGCCCACCAGCCGTTCATATCCAGCATATCCTGTTCGCTCATACCGAAGTCGTAGAAGTCCTGATATTCAAAGCCATCGCCTTTTAGATCCTCGATCCAGCCCAGCATCTCATCCAGCGTAGTGCCGGAGATTTCAGTGCGGTAGGATGCGGTGGCGGTGGCCGTTCCGCCGGGGTATTCCCGCAGGGTCTTGGGCCAGCCGTCGTTGGCCGCCTCGGCATCCTTGTTGGCCTCGATGGCCCCATCGATCAGCCCTTCAAAACCGTTTTCCTCGCCGGTCACGCCGCCCAGACCCTCCAGCATCTTGTTGAGCTCCTCCAGCTCCTCGATGTTCTGGTTGGTGGGGCCGTCATCGCCGGACAGGCCATTCACGATGCCCAGCAGACCGTTCAAACCGCCGTTCTCACCGTTCTTGCCCTTTTCACCACCGGTGATCTCGCTGATGCTAACTCCAGTCTCTGCCTCAATCTGTTCCACCACCTTGCCGAACACGGACTTGAGGATCAGACCGAGAATGAAACTGATGACCAATGCCACCACCATCATAATGAGGGACGCCCGGGCCAGATTGCGCTTGTTGATCTTACGACAGCCACCCAGCGCCCAGACAATCATAAGGATCTGACCCACGATGGGGATGCACATGAGCAGCATGATGCCGATGAAGCCCTTCGTGGTAATAGGCTCGTATTTACTGCCCTTAGCCGGGGCCATATCTCCGCCGTAAGCCGCTGCCGGCTGATAGGCGCTCTGAGGCGGCGGCATGGTGGCCGTGGCGGTCTGTGCATAGACTGGGGCCGCCTGGGGCTGGGGGGCTGACTGCGGAGGCGGAGAGGGCAGAGGCGCCGCCCCTGCGGGAGTCTCGTTCACGGAAGCACCGCATTCGGTGCAGAATTTCTTGTCGTCATCCAGGGTCGCGCCGCAGTTGGTACAGAATTTCGCCATAGGCTCACCTCTCTATTACAATAAATTTGGACAGGAAGTTTTTCCGTTACAGTTATCATGGTATAGTCGGTGGGGATCTCAAAGAGGCTGTCATCCACCTTGTCGGTGGCTTCCACGATCTTCATGACCGCGTCCTGTCCCTCAAAGGAACTGATGATATAGGCAAGGTCGTCGCCGTCGAAGCAGTAGATGGCGGAGGCACCCTCCACGATCAGTTCCTCGGTGTCATAGATCTTGCCGTCGATCTCCCGGGTACCGGTCTGGAAGCCGCCCATATCCACATCGCTCTCCTCCAGCACCGCGCTGGCGATGGTCTGGGCATTGGCCTGAAGGGACATCTTGATGACCATCTTGTTGGCGTGGTCGATGGTATACATATCCTCGCCGACCATGATATTCACGCCCAGGCTGGCACCGTCCATTTTGGTTTCAGAATAGGTCCTGTCTCCGTTGCTGGCGGAGATGACGGTCATAGCCATACCCTCCATCTCCGTTTCGTACTCCATATACATCCGTCCATCGGCAAACCGGCTGTAGAACTTGCCCGTCTTTGTGCCCAGGAAGCCGCTCAGGTCGATGGGGTCACCGCCCTGCTGCTGGGTGTCGGAATCGGGAGCAGGCATAATGCTGAGGCTGGTCGTGCCGAACAGGTCCATGAGCTGGACATTGACTCCGTTTGCGGTTCGGTCAAGATAGCCCTGCTTTTCATACTTTTCCACGCAGTCGTCACCGAAACCGGCATCTTCAAGGAGCTGGGCGTAGGTGAGCCCCTGCTCCATATCCCACTTCAATTCGATGGTAAACATCGTGCCGATCTCGCCGCTGGTGAGCACCTTGCCGCCACAGTCGGGAGCAGGCACCAGCTTGGTATGGTCATTGTCGGTCCAGTTCAGAGGCAGACCCGTGGTGGGAACGGGGACATCCGCCTGTTCATCCTTGCCGTCCGGCTGCGTGTCAGGGGCCGGAGTGTCGTTATCCTGATTGTCCGGCTGGGAAACATCGGGAGACGGAGTCTCCTGCTGCTGGCTGCTGGCCGGGGGATTATCTTCGACACTGGATGTGGGAGTGTCGTCGCCTCCACCGCAGGCGGCAAGAGAGAACGACATCGCAAGCACCAGCAGAAGTGCAAATAATTTCTTCATCTTCTCATCCTCCAATCGTCTCAGTTTAAGCGCAAGGGCGGCTGGCGGCTACGCCAACCGCCCTTGATGGGTGTGGTAGAGGTTCATTTATATTTCAGTATCAGTTGACGTAGTCTTCCAGTGCCTCTTTGATCTCGTCCTCGTTTTCTTCGAAGTACTCCTCCATCTCGGCCCAGGTGTCATTAAAGCTCTTCTGCAGGCCAACGCCGATGTCGAACTGCACGCCGTTGTAATAAAACAGCCGGTCCAGCTCGCTGTCCTTGTCGTTGTCGTACTCACTGGAGACATAGACCACCATAAACTTGCCATTGTAGCGGAAGCCCCAGCCGGGCATCCAGCTGTCCAGCGCCTCCTCCAGCGTCACCTGCGCGGTGGCTTCTTCCCCTTCTCCGGCGAACTCATAGCCGATGATGTTATAGCCATCATCCGAGACGGCGGCGGTGGCGTCAAAGACCTGAGCGAAGTAATTGTCGATCTCCTCGTCGGTCAGCTCTCTGCCGACGCTGCTGTAGAGGACGACGGCGTGGCCGTAACCGTCAGAGGGATCGTCGGCGTAGGTGGAATATTTGCTCTTCAGCTCCCACTCCCACTTCGGTTCCAGCTCGGACAGGTCCATACCGTAGGCCTTCAGATAGTGCTCCACAGCCTCCACGCTGAAGGACTCAAATTCCTCGGCCTCCTCCAACGCCTTTTCGATGGCATCCTGTGCGTCAATGCGCGGCTCGCTGGCGGGAGCGGGGTCGTTTGCGGCGGGTGCGGGTTCCCCGCCTCCACCGCAGGCGGTCAGGGAGAGCAGCATCATGGCTGCCAGGAACATTGCAAACAGTTTTTTTGTCATGGTGTTGTCCTCCTTATATTATATTTCGTTTTTCTGTATTAGTCTTCACTGCAGCTTCGTGCCGCAGCCCATGCAGAACTTTGTGCCGGGGGAAACCTCTGCTCCGCAGCCGGGACAGGCGGGGGCGGTCTGAGCCGCCTCCTCTTTCTGAGGTGCGGGTGTGCCGCAGTTGGGGCAGAACTTCATCCCCTCGGGCAGCTCTCCGCCGCAGCCGGAACAGATGTTGTCGTCCTCCTTGGGCCCCAGCTCGGGCATGGGAGCTCCGCAACCGGCGCAGAACTTGGTGCCCAGGTCGTTCTGGTGTCCGCACTTTTCGCAGACAGACAGCTCCGCCGCCGTTTTCTCCGGCAGCGCCGCGCCGCAGTGGGGACAGAAGGTCTTATCCGCCGTGGTGGCCTGTCCGCACTGGTCGCAGATCTTCATATTCTTTGCCGCCTCGTTGGCTACGCCCATGACGGTGTTCTGAATGGCACCGAACAATCCGCCCAGCGCACCGGTCATCTGCGCTGTCTGCGGGTTCTGCTGGACAGGCTGCTGAACGGGCTGCTGGTATGTCTGCTGCACCGGCTGCTGATACTGCTGTTGGATGGGCTGCTGAACCTGCTGGTTTACATTGTTGTTATTCATTTGACCCATAGCGTCATTCAGTGCCTTGCCCAAACCTGCGCTGATACCGCTGCGAATTCCTTTTTTCAGTTGACGATCCAAGAATCCCATAATCCTTCTCCTTTTCTTATCCTGTCATCAGAACTTCAGCAGGCCGCCCAAAGCACCGCCCAGACCGCTGGTCACTTCATTGAGCGGGTTGTTGATGCCCTTGTTCTCCTCCTTGTTGTTGGAGCGGCTGGCCTTGATGATCTCGTCTGCCATGCGGCTGAAGGGCAGGGACTGGAGCCAGACCTCGCCGGGGCCGGTGAGGGTGGCAAGGAACAGACCCTCGCCGCCCAGGAAGCCGCTCTTGATGTCGGTCTGGAACGCCACATCGTAATCCACCGTCTCGCTCATGGCCACAAGACACCCGGTGTCGATCTTCAGCATTTCGCCCGCCTGGAGGGTCTTCTTGATGATGGTGCCGCCGGCGTTCAGGAACACGATGCCGTCACCGGTCAGGCGCTGCATGATGAAGCCCTCGCCGCCGAACAGGCCCGCGCCCAGCTTTTTCTGGAGGTGGATACCCACATTTACGCCCTTGGCGGCGCAGAGAAAGGCGGACTTCTGACAGATCAGGGTCTGGTTGAAGGTGTCCAGATCCACGGGAATGATCTTGCCGGGATAGGGAGAGGCAAAGGCCACCTTGACCTTGTTGATGGGATCGGTGTTCTGGAACACGGTCATGAACAGACCCTCGCCGGTCAATGCACGCTTGCCTGCGGAGAGGAGCTTGCCGCCCAGACCCTTGCCCGCGTCGGCGCCGCTGCCGTCGCCGAAGATGGTCTCCATCTTGATACGGGAGTCCATGTAGTTCATGGCGCCTGCCTCGGCCAGCACGCTCTCGCCAGGGTCCAGTTCGATCTCCACCAGCTGCATATCGTCACCGAAGATCTCATAGTCGATGACATCGGCGCGGGTGAAGATGATGCCGTTTTTCTGCATCTGGTTGGGACCGAGGACGGGCTGCTGGCCCTGCTGCACGGGGGCCGCCGCCATGGGTGCGCCCTGCTGGGCACCGCAGTTTCCGCAGAAGCGGCTGCCGTCGGGAAGCTGATTACCACAATTCATACAAAATGCCATAACGATGTACCTCCATTATTTTGAATTTGATTTGTTGATCGTGTACTTAGCCGTCCAGCCGCTGGCCGCAGCTGTTGCAGAATTTCGTGCCTGCGGGAAGCTGTGTGCCGCAGCCGGTGCAAAAGATGCTCTGGGTCTGTGCTGCAGGAGCGGCCTCGATTTTACAGCCACAACCTGAACAGAACTTCGTGCCTGCGGGAAGGGATGCCCCACAGCTGGGACAGGTGATGCCACCGGAAGGAGCAGTGGAAGCGTGCTTCTGCGCCTCGTTCTCCGCCTTGATGCGGTCGATCTCCGCCTGTAGCTGGTCCGCGGTATCCAGATGGCTCTTTGCCGCCCGACAGTATTCCAGGATCACCTCATCTGCCTGACCGACCAGATAGAGGTCGTAGTAGTGCTGGCCGATCTTCAGCAGTTCCTCATTGGCCGCCAGCTTCTCCGCCGCGATCTTGCTGTTGAGCTTGGTGGTCTCAATGGCGTCGGTGGTTCTGTCGCCAATATTCTTTGCCACCTGATTCAGCTTGTCGAAAAATGCCATACCATTCGTCCCTTTCTGTTTTTTATATAAGGTTTATTGATTTTATGTTTTCGCACCGCACTGGGGGCAGAAGTCCATTTGCTCGGCGAGGATAGTGTCGCAGATGAGGCATGTCTTATGCCGCTCCCGATACAGGTCGTATAAGGTTTTGACCGGCAACCGGTGTCCGCATTCCACACAGAAATGGCTCTCTGTCTGTGAGGGAGTGCCGCAATGGGTGCATACCCGGATCTTCTTCATAGCGGATGGACCGAAGCCGTAATGCTCCATATTCTGTTGACGGTGCAGCTCCAGTTTTTCAGTCGTCATCCTGCCACCTCCCCGTAACGAAGGCGCGTTCCGCAGGCTTCACAGAACCGACCGGTGCCGGAGATCTTTTTGCCGCAATGGGTGCAGTAGTTGGGTTTCTCCTGCCAGGGAGCGCAGTCTACACACTGCAGCATATCGGCGTTATACATGGGATCGCTGACCCATCTTCCGCATTTGGCGCAGCGGTTGAAGTGCTGTTTCCCCTCAAGCTCCCAGGCCATCTTCAGTTCTTCCTCCTGCGTATCTTCCCGGACCGGCTTCGTGGTGCACAGCACCATGCCGGATACATCGCAGAAAAAGCAGTATCGACTTCCTCCCGAATCGGCAATGATCCTGTACTTGGCAGTTGCGTGTTCCTTCATTGCCATTTGCGCTGACCTCCTTTCGCCGTGATACTCAAACCAATCCAATTAAAACAGACCTTGAATTTTTCAAGTTTTTGTGGTCTAATAGAGACACAAATCAGCTTCCTTCCCAAAGAAAGTTCTTCGTATTCTCTTCTTGTTGGCCAAACTATACAAGGTTTTTTGAAAATTGTCCCCATACTAAACCCCCAAAAGGATGGGAAAAAGAGAATTTTTTCAAAAAAGGATGGGAATTTGGATGGGAGACACCATAGATCGGAGGTACATACCATGAAAAAAGCCATCTCACTGCTTCTGACCTGTCTGCTCTTACTGGGTTCCCTTTCCGGCTGCGGAAACGACACGCCGCTCAATGCCAAAGAGCCGGTGACCCTGACCATGTGGCATAATTACGGCGGAGATATGCAGCAGGCCATGGACTATCTGATCGACCAGTTCAATTCCACGCTGGGAAAGGAGCAGGGCATTGTCATTGATGTGACTGCCATCTCCTCCAGCTCCGAGCTGAACAAGAGTCTCGCCATGATCGTCAACGGCGATCCCGGTGCGCCCGATATGCCGGACATCTTTACCGGCTACCCCAAGCTTGCCATCCAGTTCTGGGAAAAGGGGCTGCTTGCTGATCTGGACAACTATTTCACCGCTGACGAGCTATCCGCCTATGTGGATGCCTTCGTGGATGAGGGCCGCCTGTCGGACAGTGGTCTCTACGTGTTCCCCATTGCCAAGTCCACGGAAGTGCTCTACGTCAACCAGACCCTGTTTGACCGCTTTGCCGCCGAGACCGGCGCTTCTGCGGATATGCTCTCCACCTTTGAGGGAATCGCAGAGCTTTCTAAGATGTACTATGAATGGAGCGGCGGAAAGCAGTTTTATGCCGCTGACTCCTGGTTCAACTTTGCCGAGGTAGGCATGGCGCAGCTGGGTGACAGCATCTTTGAGGGCGAAGCCCTCTCTCTGGACGGGGACAACTTCGCCCACATCTTTGAAACGGTTTATACTCCCGCAGTGGAGGGCGGCATCGCCATCTATGACGGCTATTCCTCCGACCTGTCCAAAACCGGCGACCTGGTCTGTTCCACCGGATCTTCTGCGGGCATCCTGTTCTACGGCGATACCATTACTTATACAGACGGCACCGTAGAGAATGTGGAGTACAGTATCCTTCCTTATCCCGTATTTGAAAACGGCACCAAAGCAGCCATCCAGCGCGGCGGTGGTTTGATGGTTGCAAAATCGGACGAACAGAAGGAGTATGCCGCAGGCGTTTTCATCAAGTGGCTTACCGCGTCCGAGCAGAACATGAGCTTCGTCGCCAATACCGGCTATCTGCCCGTTACCAAAGAGGCATTTGAAAATGATCTGGGTACGCACATGGATACTGTGGAAGATCCCCGCATCAGGAAGATGCTGACCAGCGTGCTGTCCATGTACGAGGACTATTCCTTCTTTACTGCGCCCACCTATGCGTCTTTCGACAGCGACAGCGATGCCTATGAGGACGATTTCAAGGATCTGCTGACCGATATGAGGACTGAATATCTGGCTGGAAATGAAATCTCCGCGGCCGACGCGCTGAACGAATTCAGAAACTGACCAAAATAAACCTTTGATGGAAGGAGGTGTCGTACTGTATGTTTAAACGGGCTCTTGCATTATGGAAAGAGGAGCGAAGCAGAAAAGGGACTACTCTGCACCGCAGGCTCCTGCTCTTTTTCATGCTGGTTTCCATTTCGCTGATCCTTACCTTTGCGCTGCTGCTGAGTCTGTTTGGCATCACCGGCAAGGAGGCAAAAGCAGTCAAAAGCCACATCGACACCGAGCTTTCCATCATGACCGGCAAGATCAATGAGGACTTCGGACGGCTCTCTCTGGGCGGCATTGCCATTGCGGAAGATCTGGCAGAACGCAGCGAGGACTTTTTTGATGAGCATGAGCTCTCCGCAGATAAATTGCAGGCTGACCCCGAGCTCATCGAACCGCTGCTCTCGGAGTACATGAACACCCTGATCGCAACGGTGAACAACCGCTATTGCGGCGGTGCATTCGTTATGCTTGACGCCACCATCACAGACAACAGCGAGACGGCGAAGGCCGGTGTGTTCATCAAAAAAACCCAGCCCACAGCAACCGATGCCGTGGGCGTACAGCTCCATTATCTGAGAGGCCCCGCACAGATTGCCCGCGATAACGGCATCATGCTGTTAGGCCAGTGGAAAATGGAATTTGATATTACGGATCAGGATTTCTTTACGGAGGTCATGGATACGGCAAGAGAGCATGCGGATCTGGCCATGTCCCGCCTATACTACTGGTCCGGTCGGGTGGTTTTGAAAGGCAACAGCGAGGCGGGCTTCCTGCTGTGCGTTCCTCTTCGCACATCCGAAGGTGAGGTGTTCGGTCTATGCGGTGTGGAGGTCAGTGACCGTATGTTCAAATCCCTCTATACACCGGAGGGCGGCAGTTTTGAGAGCATCTTTACTGTGATGGCTCCCACCTGTGAGGGCGGGCTGTGTACGTCCAAAGGCTTGGTGGCCGGCAACACCTATTTGACCGGAACAAGATGGGATTTTGACCTTGCGAACGAAGAGAACCGCGATGGTTTTCACCACTACTCCGGCGGCAAGGAACTGTACGCAGGCAAGACCTCCAGCTTGCACCTGTATCCTAATGGATCTCCTTATGAGGAACAGGAGTGGTCCTGCTCTATCCTGATGCCAAAAGACATCCTTCACGAAGCGGTAAAGGGCAGCACCTCGTATTTCACCTATACGGTTATCGTATTGCTCATCATCAGTGTACTTGCATCCGCCATCATCAGCCGCCAGTATCTGCGTCCCGTCAATCAGGCCTTCGATCAGATCAAAAACAACGCTTATGCTGACAATGACGGAAATGAAATCTATTCTGAGATCAGCGACCTGTTCGATTTTCTCTCTCAAAAGGATCGGGAGCACGATATCGCCTTGCAGCAGAAACAGCAGCAAATGGACGAGCTGCAGGGCGAGCATCAAAAAGCGCAGACGGAGATCAGCCGACTGGCCTATTCCCGCAAGAGCGAAGTAGATCCTGATAACTACCGAATCTTCCTTACCAATCTGAAGTCTTTGACGCCCACCGAGCAACTCGTATTCGAGCATTATCTGGACGGCAAAAACGCCAAGGAGATCATGGCGATCCTGAACATCAAGGAAACCACTTTGAAGTACCACAATCGAAATATCTACGATAAACTCGGCGTGGCTTCCCGGAAGGAACTGCTGCGATATGCGGCGCTTATGCGACAGGAACAGGAGGGGTGAGTATCGTGTCTTTGGCAGACCGCTTGAATCAGATCATCAAAGAGCAGAGGCTGACAAAAAAGGAATTTGCCGCTAAGCTGAACATTACGGAAAACTACGTGTATCTGCTCACCGGGAAATCCAAAAACCGGCCTGAAACGATGGCTCCTTCTCTCGCAAAACTGATTGCTCTGGAGTTCGGATATGATGAGAACTGGATCATGAATGGAAACAATGAAGCGGAGGGAGACGCAGACAGTACCAGTTGCGATACCTAATCAATGATAAAAGCCTGGGAGCAAGTCGGTTGACTTACTCCCAGGCACTTTTGTTATTTGGTGAAGAGCGCACCTGATTCATTTGAAAAAGTGAAGCGGGGGAAATCGATCGCCGTGTCGGTTTTTAATTTGGGGAGCTGCTACAGTAGAGCGGTTTGATGCCTGATAAGATGGTGCCAACATGACGAAACATTTCCTGCGAACGCCGAAATCGCTCTTGCTCCGCTTCCGGAGCAAGAACAATTTCGGCGCTTTTGAATGCCGATTTTTAAGGGTAGTCTTACGGCTCCCAGATAGTAGTAAGGGCAAACACCGAAAAACAGATTTTTGAATTACAAAAAACTCAGTGCTTCCAAGGCTTTGAGTTGCCCCGACACCCGTAAGGTGTTCTTTGTGCAATGGCGAGCTAAAAACGGCTGAATTTGAGTAGGCGCCTTACGGGTGTTTTCGCAACTTTTTTGCAAAAACGGAACTTGCACACTTGATACAAACGGACATTGTGATATAATAAAACCATTAACATATCATATGGCGGTGATTTTATGAGGGATACTGGTCAGATCGTAATTTATTCCCGCAAATCCAAATTTACAGGCAAGGGCGAAAGTATTGAAAATCAAATTGAAATGTGCAGACAGTATATTCGGGTACAGTACGGAGAGAAGGCTGCGGAAAATGCCTTGGTATACGAAGATGAAGGTTTCTCCGGCGGCACTCTGGAACGGCCCCAATTCAAGAAAATGATGGCAGACGCCAAGGAGAAAAATTTTCAAGCCATCGTGGTTTATCGTCTTGATCGAATCAGTCGTAATATTGGAGATTTTGCCAAGCTTATCGAAGATCTGAAGAGGAAGGAAATTGACTTTATTTCCATCAAGGAGCAGTTTGATACCTCGTCCCCCATGGGGCGTGCTATGATGTACATTTCCTCCGTCTTTTCCCAGTTGGAGCGGGAAACTATCGCCGAGCGTATCCGGGACAATATGCATGAGCTGTCCAAGACCGGACGCTGGCTGGGCGGAACGACGCCTACGGGTTATGCATCTGAAAGCATCACCAATGTGACCATCGACGGTAAGACGAAAAAGGCGTGTAAACTGAAGGTCATCCCGGAAGAAATCGGGGTCGTCAAGCTGATATTTGATAAGTTTATCGAAACATCGTCCCTGACAAAGACGGAGACGTTCCTGCTGCAAAATGCTTATGTGACGAAAAACGGTAAGCAGTTTACCCGCTTTGCGATCAAAGGAATCCTGTCCAACCCGGTCTATATGATTGCAGACGATGCAGCCTATCGCTATTTGACAGAAAATCAGGTGGATCTCTTTGCGGAAGAAAGCGACTTCGATGGTGTGCATGGCATCATGGCGTATAACCGGACCTTGCAGCAACCGGGGAAAGCACATCAAATTAAACCTATGGAAGAGTGGATCGTTTCCGTGGGCAAGCATCAGGGCGTGATCGAGGGCAAGGAATGGATCAAGGCACAGCGCATTTTGGAACAGAATAAGTCCAAGAGCTATCGTAAGCCCCGCAGCAATGTTGCGTTGCTATCCGGTCTGCTGATTTGCGGTAACTGTGGAGAGTTCATGCGGCCCAAGCTGTCCAAGCGACTGAATACAAAGGGTGAGCCGATTTATACCTATCTCTGCTCCATGAAGGAGCGCAGCCGCTGCCATGTCTGCAACATGAAAAACTGCAACGGCAATATTATGGATGCAGACATTGTGAACCAGCTTAAAGCTCTGAGCGAAGATGGGTCCGAGTTTATCCGGAATTTGGAACAGAGCCGACGGGTGATCCTGGGCAATCGTGAGAGTTACGATGCGGAGGTCGAAAAGCTGGAAGCAGATATTGACGCCAACGAGAACGAGATTAAGGGCCTGGTCGCTGCGCTTGGTAAAGCCTCCGGCTCTGCTGCTGAGGATTACATTATGCAGCAAATCGACGAGCTGCATGAAAAAGGCGAGGCACTAAAACGGCGCCTCGCGGAATGGAAGGAACTGACTGCAAGCCATGTTCTCGCGGATATTGAATTTGATATATTGGCTCAGCTGTTGGCATCGTTCAAGGATACGGTGGATGGAATGACCGTGGAACAAAAGCGGGCCGCTATCCGTGTGTTTGTCAAAGAAGTCATTTGGGACGGTAAGGATGCCCATGTGGTATTGTTCGGTTCTGAGTACGAGTACGAGTTCCCAGAAGAACCAATCGGCATTGGGCACCAAATTGCAGACAGTGATACTGACGAAAATTTTGATGAAGCGGTAGAAAGGGGCGATGTGGAGCCGCTAAGTAGGGATAGCAAATGAGATCCTAATGTACTTTCGGGCACAGAAGAAACTGCAGGGGGAAGTGTCTCTGGCGGATACATTGGAATCGGCGGGGGAGGGAGGATCCCTGTCTCTGATGGATGTGATCGCGGTGGACGACAATATGCTGGAGGAACTGGATACCCGGGATGCCTGCCAGAAGGTGCGGAGATGCGTGGATACCTGCCTGACCCCCAGGGAGCGTACAATCATCGTTCGGCGCTACGGACTGGATGACCGTCCGCCGCAGACCCAGCGGGAGATCGCCGCCCAGTGCGGCATCAGCCGCTCTTATGTATCACGCCGGAACTAATGTAAGTGATGCCCGGAAAGCCTTGATTTGCAATGGTTTCCGGGCTGTAAAAAAATGACAAAAATGGTCAAAACGAGCCGCGCTTATTGTAAGCGACAAAATGCACAAAAAACCAAGCGGCCATTCATCAAAAATCACAGCTGCAGTTGACAATATTGATATTTTTGCTATAATGGAATTAAATTAAAATAATTGCATATAATTCAAGGAGGTGGATGCAGTGAATGTGGATTATCGCAAATTATGTGTGGACCTGTTTGGAACGGAGGATGTAAATGAATTAACAAGAATTGCCCGGACATGCAAGGAAAAGAATCCTCGAAAGGCGGGGCGAAAGAAAAAATTCACTGCGGAGGATGTGCAAACGATCCGCAGCTTGATGGAAGACGGCATGACCGTGAACGAAGTAGCGGAGCGATTCCAAACCTCCCGACAGGTGATTGGAAGGTATCTCAATGAAAAGCCGGCAGAAGGCTATACGCTGCGCTTGACTTATATGTATCAGCAGCACCCCTGCACCATCATTGATGTGGATTTTCTGAATCAAAGAGTTATGGTTCAGAACAAAACGAAGGACATGCTTCACCGAGCGTTCGGTGTCATTGAAAATCCTACCTGGAATGACTTTGAGATGTTTCTGAAGGAACGCTGTTTTCCTGCTACTCGCGGCAATGCCAAAGAACTATTGAAGGAGCTTCAGCTGACATCCTATGATCCCTTGCAGATTGTAGAAAAAACGCGGGGGCGGACAGCTGAGGATGAGATGTGGCTGAAGTTCAATTATTACCCGATGGAAGGAGCCGCCTATGGACAGAATCAATCTTGATGCTGTTGAGCAGGAACCGATTCAAGGACGCACTTCGAAAGGCGACCAGCCGAAATGGCAGCTGGATGGAAAGTGGTATAAAGCTGACCATATGGGTTATGAGGCATTGGCTGAGGTGTTAGTATCGCAGTTGTTGAAGCAATCCAATGTGTCCAATTTTGTAGAATATGAACCCTTATTGATTCAGTATCGGGGAAAAGAGGTCCCCGGCTGTGTCAGCAAAAGTTTTCGTGCCAAGGATGAGATGCTAGTGCCCTTTGAGCGGCTGCACCGTGCCTACAAAGGTCGGGGCTTGGCAGCCGCCCTTGGAGGAATGGAAGATCCGCAGGAACGGATTCGTTATACGGTAGATTTCATTGAGCAAACTACCGGCCTGAACGGAGTAGGGGAATATCTGACATTGCTGTTGGAACTGGACGCCTTCTTTCTCAATGAGGACCGCCATACCAACAATCTGGCAATGATCCGCAATGAAAAAACTTTGGAGTTTCACATGTGCCCAGTCTTTGATAATGGGCTGGCACTGTTGTCTGATCTTAATGACTATCCCATGGAAATGGACATGTATGACTGTATTCGGAATGTCCGAGCAAAACCCTTTGACCGGGACTTCGATGTACAGGTAGAAGCAGCCGAGGGGCTATATGGCCCGCAGTTAAGATTTTGGTTTGACCGCCAAGATATCCAGAGGGAAATAGCTTACCTCAGAGAACTGTATCCTGAGGGGCTGCTAAATCGAGTTGAGCGTGTCCTATATGAGCAGATGAGAAGGTATCCAGTATATTTCTAACACAAAACGGCAGCTACCCTGTGTTGCAGATAGTCTTCAGAAATATAGCACGGACTGTGTATCTATAATAAACTTGAGAACCATAATATGCGTTACATTACGAATGCCGGATGCTCATTGTTGAGTACCCGGCATTGATTATGTTGGTGGACACCAACCGTACCTGCCACATTATACTGAACACAGCAGGAAATAATAAAGGTTCCAAAAATATGTGGAGGTTAATCAAATGATGTACGGATATGTCAGGGTTTCTTCCAAGGATCAAAATGAAGAACGGCAAATTGTTGCATTGCAAGAATTTGGAATCGATTTGAAACAAATATACCTCGACAAACAGTCGGGGAAAGATTTTGAAAGACCACAATACCAGAAATTGATAAAAAGAATGAGAGCCGGTGATACCTTGGTCATCAAAAGCATCGACCGATTAGGTAGAAACTATGATGAGATCCTAATGCAATGGCGGATGATTACTAAGCAGAAAAGAGCAGCCATCGTTGTGTTGGATATGCCTCTGTTGGATACACGCCAGAGTCGAGATCTGACTGGAACACTCATTGCAGATATCGTGCTGCAATTATTGTCATATGTAGCGCAGACAGAACGGGAGTTTATCCGTCAGCGCCAGCAAGAAGGAATTGCCGTAGCTAAGGCACGAGGTGTGCGGTTTGGACGAGCTCCAATGGAACGGCCACCAGAATATGAGTCGCTGCGGACCATGTGGCAGCAAGGAGATATCTCTGCCAGATCTGCAAGCAAGCAGCTCGGTATTACGCACAAGACTTTTTTGCGTTGGGTCCAAGCAGAGGAATTTGGATAAAAAAGTAGAGTTTTGTCCCCACGGAGTCTTGCAATAAAAAATGCTGACTTTTATAATGTATTTATCATGGATGGTCGGATGTATGCAGGCGGTGACCAAATTCTACTTTTTTATCCAAATTCCTC
>Ga0129306_1000299_pt1 | contig 83945 bp, 81 predicted proteins | sample P827metagenome_FD_94438 | JGI IMG/M metagenome (GOLD analysis project Ga0129306, IMG submission 94438) | Capybara group fecal microbial communities from Wisconsin, USA - P827 metagenome | ecosystem: Host-associated > Mammals > Digestive system > Large intestine > Fecal | place: USA: Wisconsin...
TCTTGACAATCAAATAATCATGTGCTAATATGCAGATAAGACCGACTGCTTTCACAATCGGTCTCATCATACACCCTTCTATTGCACTATTTTACGTTTACACAGAATTTGGGATTGACTCGCCTTCTGCGGCCAATCCGAAAAAGCCTATTGCAAATGAAGCTGCCGCAAGCAGTATCAGCGGTATACTAAATTTTCTCTCAGTCATTTTAATCACGCTCCCATAAGATATACTCTTTATTATTAACATCATCGTAGTAGAAGACCTTCATCATATCTTCCTTTTCGTATAGGTCAAACAGCTTCAGCTCAAAGCTTTTCAGACTTCCTGTGGGACTGAACGAAAAATCATCTATCCTGCGCTGTTTAAGAGTAACTCCATAGCCGTTTTTCTTTTCTTTGTCAAAATCATCGTCTATCCCAAGATGTTTACCGTTTGTATCGCTTAAAGTCGGAACATCTACATCAAATGACGCAGCATATCCGCTGATATTGAGCCATACGGCATTATCATGCTCGCTGGCGCTTACATTTTCAAGTATCTTGTACTTCTCCATATCCATTGACTTGTAATCATTTATACAATATACAAGACCGTAAAGCATAATCCCGCATATGGCTAAAACGCTTATAAGTCCAACTACAAGCTTCTCTATGCGCAGACGTCTCTTTATACGTTTGAGAACCTCTCCGTCCTTCTGCGGGCTCACAGCAACATTTTTGCGGAGCTTTTCAAGCTCTGCCTTGCAATCGGGACAGCTGCTTATGTGCTTCTCAACCGCTTTCCTGCTCTCGTCGCTGCATACATCGTCGGCATACAGGGGCAGCAGGTCCTTTATCATATCGCAGTTATTCATTTCTGTACCTCCAGTTCTTCAATTATCTTCAGCTTTGCGCGGTGAAAGGACACTCGCGCCCAGCTCTCGGTCCTGCCGAACAGCTCGCCTATCTGTCGGAAGCTCAGCTCACCGAATACTCTCAGCGTAAAAACTTCCTTATAGGGCTCACCCAGCGTATGGAGTATACGGTGTATCTCCATAGACTGATCTCCGTCGGCAATCCTGTCCTCTATTGAAGGTTCCGGGTCTGGAACGGTATCGGGTATTTCCTCACCTGTGAAACGACCGCTCTTTTTGCTGTGAGTATACAGCAGATTTTTTGCTATCTGACACAGCCATACCCTTATATCGCAGTCCCCGCGGAAGCTTTTTACGGACTTCATCGCACTGAAAAAAGTCTCCTGCGTTATGTCCTCGGCAAGATGCTCGTCCGCGGACAGTGATCTTATATAAAGGTATACGTCATGGAAATAATCCTTGTAGAGCTCTTCGACCTTGTCCAAACTTCTCACCGCCTTCAACTATAAGACTACGATACATAACTTTCGTTACAGAAAAAATAAAAATAAAAGGCTGCGGGATAAATATTATATCCGCAGCCTGTTTTGTCATTATCAAACGTTTACTTTCCCTCGGGAGCTTCCTCGTCCTTGTTCTCGAAGTCCTCGATTGTAAGATCGTCATAATCAAACTCAAGGAGCTCATTGCAGTTGGGACAGTTGATCGAACCCTCTTCGATCATACCCTCGTCAAGGAGAATAGTATCTCCGCAGGTAGGACATGTAATCTCGTAAAGCTCGTCATCGTCGTCATCGAAACCGAAGTCGTCATCGTCGTCCCAGTCCTCATCGTCCTCGTCGCAGGTATCGCAGTCGCCGTCGCACTCCTCGCAGCCGTAGTCATCGTAGAAGTCGTCCTCGACCTGACCGAGATCCTCGTCAAGAATGTCGCAGAGCTCTGTCAGCTCATCGACCTGTGACTGGAGATCCTCAACATAAAGGACCAGCTCAGACATTACCTCTGACATCTGGATGAGAGCCTTACCCTCCTTGGTAGATTTATCGATCTCAAGACCATCGATAAGTCCCTGTAAATATGACATTTTTTCGGTAAGCTTCATAGCAGCTCCTCCTCTCAGTATTTTATTATGTTATAAGACTGAGCTTATGCTCTTGACATATACTCGCCTGTTCTTGTATCGACCTGAATGATCTCACCCTCGTCGATAAAGAGAGGCACCTTGATCTCAGCGCCTGTCTCAAGAGTTGCAGGCTTTGTAGCGTTTGTAGCTGTATCGCCCTTGAAGCCGGGATCTGTCTGTGTTACCTTGAGCTCAACAAAGTTGGGGGGCTCAACACCGAAAACGTTGCCCTTGTATGAAAGTATCTTGCAGATCATCTCTTCCTTTACGAACTTGAAGCTGTCGCCGAGGATAGAAGCGCTAATCGGTACCTGCTCATAGGTCTCAAGATCCATGAAGTAGTACAGATCGCCGTCGTTGTAGCTGTACTGCATATCCTTTCTCTCAACGTAAGCTGTAGGGAACTTGGCTGTGGGGTTGAAGGAAGTTTCAACAACCGAGCCTGTGATTACGTTCTTGTATTTAGTTCTTACAAAAGCAGCTCCCTTACCGGGCTTAACGTGCTGGAATTCAACGACCTGAACTACCTGTCCGTCAAGCTCAAAGGTGACGCCGTTTCTGAAATCTCCTGCTGAAATCATTATAATTACCTCCGTGATTTTCAAAATATACGATAATTTATTTTATCATATTTCCGTAATTTTTGCAATACCTAATCTGATATTATTATAAAGATATTAGATTTTTTGCACTTTTTGTCAAGTTTTCGCAGCCGTTTTCAGTTAAAATGACAAAATCTTCAATACGGACTCCGAATTTTCCCGCAATATAGATACCGGGCTCAACTGTAATGACTGCTCCTTTGTTCAGAGTGAGCTTGTAATTCGGAGAAGCATTGGGCTTCTCGTGTATCTCCAGTCCCACGCCGTGGCCGAGAGAATGGCCGAAGCAGCTGCCGTAGCCTGCCTGCTCGATAACGTCGCGGGATACCTTATCGAGATCGCTGCCGAGTATACCTGCTTTTGCTGCCTCAAGGCCCGCAAGCTGAGCCTGCAAGACTATATCGTAGACCTGCTTCATTTCCTCCGTAGGCTCTCCCACACAGACCGTTCTTGTCATATCACTGTGATAGCCGTTGTATACTGCTCCGAAGTCCATGAGGACAAACTCGCCCTCCTCTATCTTCTTATCGGAGGGTACTCCGTGAGGCATAGATGTATTGGCACCCGACAGGACTATGGTATCAAAGGAAAGATCCTCCGCGCCGTATTCATAGATCAGCCGGTTGAGCTCAAGAGCTACCTCGCGCTCGGTCACTCCTGCCTTAATAAACCTGAGTATCTTGTCGTATGCGGCTTCTGCAATAGACTGTGCTTTCCTTATATGATCTATCTCCTCTTCGTCCTTGGTCATACGCAAAGCGGCAACAGCATTGCTGAGGGTATCATTGTGAATAAATTCCAGCTCTGTGAAAAAATGCTCATAGGAATTGAGTTCCTTGACAGTCATGGTCTCAGACTCTATAGCCACGGTCTTTGCACCGTGCTTATTCAGCAGCTCCATAAGCTGAGGATACAGCTTCTTCAGCTCTATGACCTCCGCGTCCCTGACAGTCGCTCTTGCCTTTTCTATATATCTGAAATCTATGAGCAGATATGCCTTTTCCGGAAACGCAAGAACAACTCCTGCCGAGGACTTCATACCCGTGAAGTACCTGCGGTTGATGTCAGAGGTTATAAGAACGCAGTCAGCTCCGTCAAAGCTTTCAAAAAGACGTTCAAATCTTGTCATCGCACACCTCTCAGAGCTCCGCAAGAGCCTGAACGGCAAGATAATAGCTTCCGAAGCCGAAGCCGCTTATGCTGCCCTTGCAGACAGGAGCGATGACAGAGTTGGAACGGAACTCGTCACGCGCGAAAACATTGCTTATATGTACCTCGATAACGGGTATCTTTATTGCCGTGATAGCGTCACGTATAGCATAGCTGTAATGCGTATACGCTCCCGCATTGAGAATGACTCCGTCAAAGGTCTTTCTTGCAGCGTGGAGCTTATCTATGATAGCTCCCTCATTATTTGACTGGAATATCTCGCATTCCAGTCCCTGCTCCTTTGCGCGGTCGATAATGCTGCTGTTGAGGGTATCTATTCCTGCGCTTCCGTATACTCCGGGCTCGCGCTCACCCAGCAGGTTAAGGTTCGGACCATGTATAACAAGTATCTTCTTTACCATATTTACTCCTTCTTATCGTCAATAAATTTCTTAGGAAGAAAGGGCTTTTCAAGAACGCGCTTGAAGCGTATGAAACGCTTGCTCTTAGGCTCCGGAGCCATTGGCTCAACGAAAAGCATCATTATCCCCGCATTATTTGCTCCCCACACATCGGTAAAGAGCTGATCTCCCACAGCGGCTGTCTCGGCGGCACTGAGTCCCATTTTCTTCATGCATTCGGTATAGCCCCTCCTGAGAGGCTTTCCGCCGTCGCATACAAAGTCAATTCCCAGTCTGTCTGCAAAATCCTTTACCCGGCTGCCATGGTTGTTTGAGAGGATGATCAGCTTTATCCCCGCCGACTTCATACTCTCAGTCCACTCCTCTATCCCCTCTGCTGGAACAGGATCATCGTGCAGGGCAAGGGTATTGTCGATGTCGAGTATAAGTCCCTTTATACCCTTTTTCTCAAGAAAGGACGGACTTATGTCCACGGTTTTTCTGAATGCGTAATCCACGTCGGTTCTTGTAATTTTCTGTATTGATCCCAAGTTATTTGTCAACTCCGTTCAACAAATGAAAAAGCGAGCCGCAGCCCGCTTTTATCAACATTAATCATAATCGCAAGATCAATACTTACGCTTACGAGCTGCCTCAGACTTCTTCTTACGCTTTACCGAAGGCTTCTCGTAGTGCTCTCTCTTACGAACCTCAGCAATTACGCCATCCTTTGCACAGGATCTCTTAAATCTCTTAAGAGCTGTGTCTAAAGACTCGTTTTTGCCAACACGAACTTCTGCCACTAAATTTCCCTCCCTTGTTCAGAGGTTGCACGGAGCCAAGCTCCGAAGCATCTATACTAATCGCCGTTCACGGCGTCAGTCAGCGCATACCCCATATACAGCAGATAAATATAAATAGTAATATAGAATATACTATAAGTTTACCATATTTTCTGCCCGTTGTCAAGCATTTTTTCCTTATCACAAAATTTCGTTATTTTGCAACAATATTAACAAGCTTATTTGGTACATATATCTGTTTCAATATATCCTTGCCTTCAACGGACTCCTTTACCTTATCGTCAGCCATTGCCATAGCCATTACAGAGTCCTTGTCTGCATCAAGTTCAATGTTCAGCTTTGCCTTCAGCTTGCCGTTGACCTGAACGACTATCTCGATCATTTCCTCCTTGCAGAGTGCCTCATCGTAGGTCGGCCAGCCCTCGTATGCGATAGTATCGTCATGACCCATTATGCTCCATATCTCTTCACCGAGATGCGGAGTGATACAGGACAGCATTTTGATAAGTCCCTCGGCATATTCCATTGGGCAGGTGCCGTTCTTGTATACAGCGTTCACGAATATCATCATCTGGCTGATAGCTGTATTGAAGGCCAGCTTCTCAAAGTCGTCGGTTACCTTCTTGACTGTCTGGTGGTAAACCTTTGTAAGTGCGCCGTCGTTTGCGTCAGTGAGGTTCCCGGCCTCCGTAAAGAAGTTCCATACCCTCTGAACAAATCTCTTCGCGCCCTCAACACCGCTCTTGCTCCAGGGCTTGCTGACCTCGAGAGGTCCCATGAACATCTCGTAAAGACGGAGAGTATCAGCGCCGTAATCCCTGACTATATCCGATGGGTTTACAACGAACTCAGGGAAACGCTTGCCCATTTTTATGCCGTTCTCGCCGAGAATCATGCCCTGATGAACCAGCTTCTTGAAAGGCTCCTTTGTGGGTGCTAAGCCCTTGTCATAGAGGTATCTGTTCCAGATACGCGAGTACATAAGGTGTCCTACTGCGTGCTCGGGACCTCCTATGTAGAGGTCTACGGGCATCCAGTGCTTCAGGAGCTCCTGATCTGCGAACTCTTTGTCGTTGTGGGGATCGATGTATCTGAAGTAGTACCAGCTGGAGCCTGCGCTTCCGGGCATAGTTGAGGTCTCGCGTGTACCCTTTATGCCGTTCCTGTCGTACTTCTTCCACTCTGTTGCATTTTCAAGGGGAGCCTTGCCGTTCTTGCCCTTGTAGTCGTCAAGCTCGGGCAGTATGAGCGGGAGCTCCGAATCGTCAAGAACGTGTATCTCTCCGTCATCGCCGTGAACTACGGGAACAGGCTCGCCCCAGTAGCGCTGGCGTGCGAATATCCACTCGCGGAAGTGATAGTTGACAGTGCGCTTTGCCCTGCCCATTTTTTCAAGCTTCTGAGTAATGGCTTCCTTGGCATCCTCTACGGTCATGCCTGTGAATTCCTCTGAATTTATGAGCTGGTAGCCCTTTCCGAGATACTCGGTCTTTTCCATGGCGGCTTCGGATACGTCAATGTGTCCGTCCTTGCCGTCGATGACCTGTATCATGTCTATGTTATGAGCAATCGCATACTCAAAGTCACGCTGATCGTGGCTCGGAACAGCCATAACCGCGCCCGTACCGTAGCTTGCAAGTACGAAGTCGCCGATGAACATACGGACTTCCTTGCCGTTTACGGGATTTATACAGGTAACGCCCTTGAGCTCGCAGCCCGACTTGGTCTTGTTGAGCTCTGTGCGGTCCATGTCGTTCTTCTTCTTGGTCTCGGCAATGTAAGCCTCTACCTCTTCCCTGTTCTGTACGCGGTCGAGGAGGCTCTCGGTGATAGCTCCGTCGGGAGCAAGCACCATGAAGGTGATACCGTATATGGTCTCGATACAGGTGGTGAAAATGGAGAAACTGCCTCCGCCCACTATATCGAAATCCACCTCTACACCCGTGGATTTGCCTATCCAGTTGCGCTGCATCGCCTTTGTGGACTCGGGCCAGTCCACCTCGTCCAGTCCTTCAAGAAGCTTCTCTGCAAAAGCGGGCTGGTCTATGACCCACTGCTTCATGTTCTTTCTTACGACAGGATAGCCGCCGCGTTCGGACTTGCCGTCGATGACCTCATCGTTGGAGAGTACCGTACCCAGCTCCTCGCACCAGTTAACGGGCATATCTATGTACTTTGCATAGCCGTCAAGATAGAGCTGCTTGAATATCCACTGAGTCCACTTGTAAAACTCGGGATCGGAGGTAGCTATCATCTTTGACCAGTCATAATCAAAGCCCAGCTCCCTGAGCTGCTTTGAAAAGGTCTTGATATTTTCCTGAGTAAAGCCGTTGGGATGATTTCCCGTAGTTACAGCATACTGCTCGGCAGGAAGTCCGAAGGAATCGTAGCCCATGGGATGAAGTACATTATAGCCCTGCATACGCTTCATGCGCGAAACTATATCAGTAGCCGTATATCCCTCGGGATGTCCTGCGTGGAGGCCAACTCCCGACGGATACGGGAACATATCAAGCGCATAGAACTTAGGCTTGCTGAAATCCCATACATCGGTCTTGAAGGTCTCATGCTCCTCCCAGTATTTCTGCCATTTGGCTTCAACAGACGTGAAATCATATCTGCTCATTTTAATATCATTCCTTTATTTAATTATTATCTGTTATCATGAATGCACACAGATGCGGTATTGTTTCAATCCTTTACGAGAAGATCGCTTATATCCATCTGCTCGCCGTCTGCCCACAGTCCCTCAAGCTTGTAGAAGTTTCTTGTTTCCTTATAGAACACATGGACGATAATATCCGCATAGTCAAGGATTATCCAGGTATTTCCCGTATCAGCCTCGCGTCTCTCGGGCTCGATGCCCTTCTGTGAGAGCACGAACTCCACCTCGTCGGCAAGGGTTCTCGCATGGGTGTTGCTGTTACCGTTGACTATAACGAAATAATCGGCAAGTATGGTAAGATCAGCGATCCTGATAGCCTGTATGTCCTCGCCCTTCTTCAGGTCGAGAGTCTTTATTATAAGCTCAAGCTTTTCCTTTTCTGTCATTTAATTCTCATACTCCTTCCATGCTGGGCTCTTGTCGGGGTCCCTGAGCGGCTCGGTAGCTGTTTCGAGCTCCTCAAAGCTTATACCCGTATCGTCATAAAGATCGTACTGATATTCATATTCGCTCACATATTCTATGATATTGCTCTCGGAAAGCAGCATGGGACGCTGATACGGCCTGAACCACTCGTTGAGCATATCTATTGTAGCTCTCTTGTGTATGGAGTAGATGCTGTATACCTCTCCGTCAGAAGCATAGTACATAGCGTCCTCTCCGGGCAGCATATTAACGTGGACACTGTCCATTGTCAGCGTGGAGCCGAAATCGGCAAGCTTGCTGAGGTCTTCGACGCTCATGTTTGTAGCAAGCCACTTGTTCTTGTAGATAGTATTGAGATAGCTGTAAAGCTTCGGTCTGCCCTCGTCCTTTACAATGCTGAGTATCTTCTTCATGGCGGCAGCCATAAAGCGGCGCTGGTTCTGCACACGGCCTATATCGCCCTGTACCCACTCCGTACGGAAACGCACGAACCATTCCGCCTGCTCGCCGGTGAGTACAACATTTTTTCCAGCGGGTATCCTCTTGTCCGCCTCGTATATGATCTCGTTGTCGATATTCATGGTTATTCCGCCCACGAGGTCTACGATCTCACGAATATCAAAGCAGGCGGTAGTTATATATGCGTCTATCGGTATGCCGAAATTTTCCTGTATGCAGTTTACAACACGCTGTATCTTTGATACGTTATAATCGCCGTCATAGTAGACGCTGTTTATCTTGGTAGTAGGATTGTAGGTATAATTGGGCACGGCAGAGTCTCTGGGTACCTGCAATATATTGAGCTTTCCTCCCCCGATGTCGAACTGACATATCCATATAACGTCGGTGAGCTCCTCGTCCTCGTCAAAACCGAGGAAAAGCACGGTGTACTGTCCCTCTATGAGCTGCGGAAGATCAAGTCCGTCAGTGAACTCATCGTCAACTATATCGGTATCGACATTTAGATTCATCTGAGGCTTGTCAAGCTCTCCCTCTATATCCACGGTAGGCTGCCAGCGCTTGAAATAGGTGATTATGGACACTCTCTCGTCGGGCTGGCCGCTCTTTTTGTACCAGAGTATGGGCATATTCAGGAAAAGGGTCACTATAGCCGCTATACTTAGCAGCACAGACGTTATCTTGATTATGACGTCCTTTCTGCTATTTTTCTTCTTTGGCACCTTTTCGGCTTCGTCATCATATTCCGGCTGCCGGGCAGACTCGTCCCAGCCCTTTTCGTGGAGGCCGTGATATTCCTGCACAGGCTCGGGGCTGCGCTTCCTCCGCGGCCTTTCCTCATCTATGCTTATATCTATCTGCGGCGCCTCATGCAGTCCATGATACTGAGGTGCTGCCGGACTGCTGTTATCTATCCTTTTGAGCTTCCTGAGCGGCTTCAGCGGCTTGGAAGCGGCATTTCTGCTGACGATAGTCTCGTCGTTGAATTCTTCTCGGTTCATTTGTTTCCTCTTTTCGGGTTGCTCTCATTTTTATCTTTCTTGTAAAGCCTCGTGTAAAAATTATATCCCTCGGCGGTGCATATCGGAATAACTCCGCCTTTTTTTATCACGGACCTCATTGAAAACGCAAAAGCCTCCAGCATAGCCGCATTAAGGTCGGTGTATGCCAGCTTCCGCATCTTGTCCACATCCTTGTAGCTGCGCTCGGCAGATATAAGGTCGCCGATATAAACTATCTCCTCCAGCCGCGACATTCCTGCCCGTCCGACTGTATGGAATCTTATGGAGTTTAGTATATCTATATCCTCGACCCCGTATTTTTCTTTTATATAATATGCCCCTGCGATACCGTGCCAGAGAGAACGTGTCTCCATTTCCTCACGGCATACGGTAAATCCGCTTTTTTCTACAAGAGCCTTCTGCTCCTCGTCGGGCATTTCCTTGCATATATCATGAAGAAGTCCCGCAAAATAAGCCTTATCGGGATCCTCGCCGTACTTCTCCGCAAGCTTTCTGCACTCTGCGGCAACATTCAGTGAATGTCCGTAGCGCTTCGCCGATAGTATTGATTTAAGATACTTCTTTTTCTCCTCAGGATCATACTGCAATTCGCCTTCACCTCTTACCGAATATAATCCCTTCGACCTAATATATTGTACTACATTTTCGTCAAGATAGCAAGCAAAATCCTTATTTTTTGCAATTTTTTTTCTGACTTCAGTACTGGAGACAACCGTGGGTGACGCCTCAGAAACCAGTATTTTCCCGTATTTTCCAAGTTCTTCCGCCTTTTTCCTAAGCGCAGGAAGGTCACCCTCCTCACGGGACACCACGCAAAGCACTGTCTCAGCCAGTATCTCCTCGTAGCGGTGCCATGTGTCAAAGCTGAGTAGCATATCGCTGCCTACCAGCAGGAACAGCTCGTCCTTCGGGAATTCCCTGCGGAAATGCTGGACGGTATATATAGTATAACTCACTCTGTCGCTTTTTATTTCGTAATCGCTAACAAAAAGTTTTTCTCTGCCCTTGCAGGCGAGCCTGAGCATCTCAAGCCTGTCCTCGTCGGGAGCATATTCCGCCATAGAGCGGTGGGGAGACTTCTTTGACGGCAGCAGATACAGCCTGTCAAGGCCGAATTCCGTCACTGCGGTCTCCGCAAGATGTATATGTCCGTTATGTACGGGATTGAAGCTCCCGCCGTAAATTCCAATACGCATTATCTCGCTCCGTTCATTTCCATTATCTTCTGCCTGTCAGGCAATAACACCGGTAAGGCGCTTCATTCCGAAAAAGCCGTCTTTTTCAGCGGAATGGCCACTTCAAAGGCTCACTTGGCCCCGGGGATATTCTCTATGACGGGCTCCTTCTCGTTGCGCTTGAAAAGCACGAACTTGCTGCCGATGACCTGTACTACGTCAGCTCCTGTCTGCTCTGCGATAGCGTCGGCAGCCTCTCTTGCCGTCCAGCCCGAATTGTCAAGAACTCTCAGCTTTATAAGCTCTCTTTTTGTAAGAGCAGCCTCGATGTCCTTGCACATAGCCTCGGTAACGCCGCCCTTGCCCACCTGATATATGGTCTCGTATGTAGAGGCGATACCGCGCAGGTATGCTCTCTGCTTGCTTGTTAACATTCAATCACCAAATCTTTCTTTCAGATACTTGTACAGGCCTCTGAGAGCCACACCTCTGTGGCTTATGGCATTTTTCTCATCGGCTGTCAGTTCAGCCATGCTCTTTTCTCCTACCATGAATACGGGATCGTAGCCGAAGCCGTTGGTGCCGCGCATTTCATATCCGATACGTCCTATGCAGCCGCCGCCTACAACCTTTATCTCCTTATCGTCGATATAAGCTATGCTGCAACCGAATGATGCAGTTCTCTTATCTTCGGGAACGCCCTTCATCTCCTCAAGTAGCTTGGCACAATGCTGTCCCTCGGGAGCATATCTCGAAGAGTACACACCCGGTCTGCCGTCAAGCGCTGTCACACAGAGCCCGCTGTCGTCGGCTATGGTGGGAAGCTTTACAGCTTCGTATACCGCCCTTGCCTTGATAAGCGCGTTCTCGGCGAAGGTCGCGCCGTTCTCCTCGGGTTCGCAGTTTGCTCCTGCCTCGCGCTGTGAAAGCACCTCTATCCCGAGAGGCGCAAGTATCTCCCTTGCCTCCCGGAGCTTGTTTGCGTTGTTCGTAGCCATTACCAGCTGCTTAATCATCGTCCTTACCTCCGAACAGTCTGCTGAAGAAGCCGCGCTTTTTCTTCTTTCCGGGCTCTGCTTCGGAGTCTTCCTCCGCCTCGTCCTCAGCTTCATCAGCGTCGGCTGCTTCTTCATCTTCGTCAGACTCTTCTTCGTCCGTCAGCAGGCTTTCATCAGATTCCCCGCTGTTATCATCATCCTGTTCTTCTTCATTCTCTTCCTCATAAACAGCCTCATCGTCAGCCTCGGTCCCGTCTTCCTCAGCCTCGTCTTCGCCGGCCTCCGCAGCTTCCTCCTCATAGGGAATGAATGCGCCGTACTCGTTGTAATAACCCTTTACGCCGTCTTCTTCGGCTGTTTCATTGCTTGTCTCAGCCTCATCGGCTTCGTCATAGGTCTCCTCTGTCTCCTCCTCTTCCTCAAGCTCCTCCAGCTGCTCGTTGGAAGTGAAGAGAGCGTCAACGAACATATTGCTGTCGAAGGGCTGGAGGTCGTCGATCTTCTCGCCGACTCCTATGAGCTTTACTGGTATTCCCAGCTCGTTCTTTATGGAGATAACTATACCGCCCTTTGCAGTACCGTCAAGCTTTGTGAGGACTATTCCCGTAATGGGAGCAGTCTCGCTGAAAAGCTTGGCCTGATTTACAGCATTCTGGCCTGTTGTGGCGTCAAGTACAAGGAGAACCTCCCGTGAGCAGTCCCCCGCCTTGCTGTCGATGATACGGTTTATCTTCTTGAGTTCCTCCATGAGGTTCTTCTTGTTGTGAAGGCGTCCAGCGGTATCGATAACCACAACATCACAGTCTCTTGCCTTTGCAGCTTCCAGTGCGTCATATACCACCGCACCGGGGTCCGAACCCTCAGCGTGCTTTACAATGTCTACTCCCGCACGCTGAGTCCATACCTCAAGCTGGTCGATAGCAGCTGCACGGAAGGTATCCGCAGCGGCAACGAGGACCTTCTTGCCCTCCTGCCTGAACTGGTGGCAGAGCTTGCCGATAGTTGTGGTCTTTCCTGCGCCGTTTACGCCGATTACCATGATAACTGCGGGAGATACGGAGAGATCAAGTCCCGTATCATCGCCCATTATCTCGGAGATGACCTCGTGTATAAGTCCCATTATCTCCTTTGGATCGGTGATGCCGCGCTCCTTTATCTTGCTGCGGAGCCTGTCGCATATCTCCTCGGAGGTCTCGACTCCTATATCGCTCATTATCATCTGTTCCTCGAGCTGGTCGAAGAGCTCCTCGTCAATGACGGTAAACTGATTGAGTATCCTCTGTATACCGCCGAATAAAAAATCCTTGGTCTTTCTCAGACCGCTGGCAATTTTAGAAAAAAGTCCCATTATATCCTCCAGACATGGTCTATTATACATATCGCACAGAAGTTCGGAAGTGTGACAGAATTATTGTACGTCCGCCGCATCCTCTTGAAAATCCACCTGTTCCATTTTAAGGAGCTTCGATATGCCGTCCTCCTGCATGGTAACGCCGTAGAGCACATTTGCCTCCTCCATAGCGCTCCGCCTGTGGGTAACAAGCACGAACTGAGTGGTATCGGTGAATTTTTTAAGGTACTGAGCGTACTTTCTTACATTTACTTCATCAAGAGCCGCGTCGATCTCGTCAAGTATACAGAAGGGTGCAGGCCTCAGCTTGAGTATTGAGAAGTATATAGCGATAGCCACAAAGGACTGCTCTCCTCCCGAAAGTGAGATAAGGTTCTTGATTACCTTTCCGGGAGGCGCTACGCTTATCTCTATGCCCGATTCGAGAACGTTTTCGGGATCGGTGAGTATGAGCTCCGCCTTTCCTCCACCGAAAAGCTCTGCAAATATGCTCTTGAAATTGGAATTGATTATTTCGAAGCTCTCCGAGAATATCCTGCACATCTCCGATGTAAGGTCGGAGATTATCTTTTCCAGCTCGGCCTTGGACTTCTGTATGTCGGCGATCTGCTCCGACATGAAGCGGTACCGCTCGGAAACCTCCTTGTATTCCTCGATAGCGTCTACGTTGACGCTGCCGAGGGCGCGTATCTTATTCTTTACGGAGGTGAGCTCTGCCTGAGCCGCAACCATATCGTCTATCTTTTCTGCAAGCTGTACGGCCTCAGAGCGCGTCAGCTCGTATACCTCAAGGAGCTGCCTGATGATATTGTCCGTATCGCGGCAAACTGTCTCCCTGCGCTCCTCCAGACGGGTCATCTCCGCCGAGAGCTTTTCCTTGGTATCGTTTATGGCTTTCAGACCGTTCTGCATCTCGTTTACAAGACGGTTCTGCTCGGTATGAGTCGCATGGCAGCGGGCGATCTCCTCGTTATAGGCCGCGGTATTGTCCTTGAAATCAGAAAGCTTCTGCTTCAGGCCGTTTATCTCCGCTTCCTTCTGCGAGATAAGCTCCTTCTGGCGGAATATCTCCTCCTCGAACTGGTGTGCGCCGTATTTCAGCTCTTCCTCTCTGCGGTCGATGCGTGAAAGTTCAAGCTCCTGAGCCTGCACGTCCTTTGCAAGCTCCATGCCCTTTATTTTCAGCTCGGAAAGTCTGTCGGACAGCTCCTCGCGCCTGAGTCTCAGCTTCTCGCGGGTATCCTGTCCCTGAGCAAGCTTTTCCTCGGCCGCCTTTATCTCGGCCTCGGTCTCCGCAAGAGCCTTTTCCGAGTCGGAAATATTCTGCTCTGCGGCTGCTATCCGCTGCTCTGTCTCGGCTATGAGCCTGTCGGAATTCTCAGCCTGTGAACGGAGCTGCTCCTCCAGCGAGGCTGTGCTTGACAGCTCGGCTTCAATGCGGACTCTTTCAGCCTCGCACTGTGCCTGCTCATCCTTTGCCGCCTCTGTATCATAGCGCAGCTTTTCTGCCTCCGCACGGAGCTTTTCCGCCTTTTCGCGGAGGGTGTCCCTCTCTGCGGTGAGCTTTTCTATCTCGGCATCAAGAGACTCTATCTCGTTCTTTCGCGTGATAATGCCGCCTGAGCGCTGAGCCGAGCCTCCCGTGAAGGAGCCTCCCGCATTTATCACCTGACCGTCAAGAGTTACTATCCTGAATTTGTAGCCGTACTTCTTTGCAATAAGAGTTGCTGTGTCTATATCCTCGGCAATGACTATCCGTCCCAGAAGAGAAGCGATTATACCGCTGAATCTCGGGTCGTATGACACTATCCTGCCGGCATTGGCAACAAAGCCCTCACAGTTCTCTATTCCCTGCTCGCGTAGCTCGCTGCCCTTAACGGAGGTTATGGGCAGGAAGGTAGCGCGTCCGCCCTTCTGCTCCTTGAGGAAACGAATACAGCGCTTGGCAATATCCTCGTTCTCAACAATGATATTCTGCATAGCGCCGCCCAGCGCGGTCTCGATCGCTACGGCGTACTTTGGCTCTACGCCTATATTCTGGGCGACTGTACCGAAAACTCCGCCGATACGTCCCTGCTTTGATGCTTTCAGAACCTGCTTTACGCTGCCTGCGAAGCCCTCCATATTGTTTTCAAGGTCGGTAAGTATCTTGCGGCGCTGCTGCTTGTCTTTCAGCTCGTACAGAGCCCGTTCAAAGTCGTTCTTTGCCTGCTCGAAGCCGTCACGGCGGGACTTGTAAAGTCTTTCAAATCCGCTGAGCTTATTACGGAGCTCCTCAGCCCTTGCAGCGTTCTTTTCCGCCTGTGCCCTGACATCCTCTGTCTGCTGTCTGAATTCCTCCAGCTTTTTCACGAGGCCGCCGCTCTCCTCCCGGAGCGCGGCAAGACGTTCTGTCTGCTCCTCTATCATGGCCTTTGAGGACTCGATAGTGAAGCGGTGCTCGCTCTGCCTTATGTACATGCCGTTTATCTCGCTGCCCGCCTTATCAACGGAGTCTCCCAGCTTTGAGCTCTCGCTCTCAGCCTTCTCGAAGCTCTCCTCAGCAGCCTTTATATCGGCTTCCAGCGCCTTTTTCTGCGCCTCCAGCTCGGCAAGTCCGTCAAGAGCTGACTTGCGCTCGTTTTCCAGCTCCTTCTTTGCTTCCTCGGAGCTGTCGATATTTCTCTGAGCAGCTTCCACTGCCTCGTTGCAGTGCTTTATATCGTTCTCGAGTACGGCAATGCCGGACTTCATCTCCGATGAGGTCTGCTCCTCCTCCAGCATCTTTCTGCGAAGCTCGTCGGCACGCATGGTGCTCTCCTGCATTTTCCTTATGCCGTCGGAGATCTTCTGCTCCTCACGCTGTATATCGTTTTCGATATTCTCGTACTCGTTCCTGCTTACAAGTATCTTTGCGTCAAGCTCATCCAGCCTGACTTTCATCTCGTCCAGTTTCGTCACCCATACGGAGATCTCAAGCTTCTTGCGTTCCTCCGCAAGCTTTATGAACTTCTCTGCCTTCTGCGACTGTATGCGAAGGGGCTCGACTCTGCCCTCCAGCTCGGCAAGAATATCCGTAAGGCGAAGGAGATTCTCCTGAGCAGCGGTAAGCTTTCTCTCTGCCTCCAGCTTCTTGTAGCGGAACTTCGAGATACCTGCCGCTTCCTCAAATATATCGCGGCGCTCAGAGCTCTTTGCTCCTACGATCTCTGCGATACGGCCCTGTCCGATTATGGAGTAGCCGTCACGTCCGAGACCCGTATCCATGAACAGCTCGTTTATATCCTTAAGACGGCATGGCTTGCCGTTTATGAGATATTCGCTCTCGCCGCTGCGGTACAGTTTACGGGTTATGGCTACCTCGTCGCCTATATCGGGAAGCGTCTTGTCAGAGTTGTCTATATTCAGCGTTACCGCAGCAAAGCCCATGGGCTTTCTTGCCACGGTGCCGGAAAAGATGACGTCCTCCATTTTGTTTCCGCGAAGAGTCTTTGTGGACTGCTCTCCCAGCACCCAGCGCACCGAGTCGCCGATATTGCTCTTGCCGCTTCCGTTAGGACCTACAACGGCAGTCAGACCCTTGTCAAAGGTCAGGCTTATTTTATCGGGAAAGGACTTGAAGCCCTGTATTTCCAGTGATCTGAGATACAATATCTCACCTCCTCAGCTTGCATCTGTATTTCGGGACGCTCTCGTCCCCCTCTATGCTCACAGCTATCCCAAGCTCTCTGAAATAGCTTATATTTGCTTTTTTCTGTCCAACAGCCTTGCTTATGCAGGACGGATGTACTGCAAAAACGGCCGTCTTCGGCAAGGTCTCCTCGCTTTTCAGTTCGAATTCCATATTATGGCGGTATATCAGCCCCTCGCAGAGCTCACGGAAGGCAGGATGATAAAAGCCGCCCACCATATCCCGTTCAACGAATTCACTGGCGTGAAGTCCGCATTTTATAACTCTTATGCCGCTTTCCTCGAACATGGCCATTGCCGAAGCGGTAATGTCCACAGCCCTGTCAAAGCTGAAGGGCGTATATTCTCCCGACATGAGCAGCTCTCCCAGTCTCGTGCCCTTCAGCACTACAACAGGGTATATACGCACCGTATCGGGTCCGAGTGCGGCAATCCTCTTTATGGTATCCCACTCCTTTTCTGGAGTGCTGCCGTAAAGTCCTATCATCATCTGAAGTCCCAGCTCAAAGCCGAAGGCTTTTATGAGCTCGCAGGCGTCCTCAACGTCCTGTGCGGTGTGTCCGCGCTCGTTAAGGGTAAGCACCTCGTCGTCAAGTGATTGCGCTCCCAGCTCTATGGCGGTGACGCCATACTCTTTTAGAAGCTGCAAAACTTCAAAATCTATGCAGTCAGGACGTGTGGAGCAGCGTATGCCGCTGAACTTTCCCTCGCCGATAAACTCATGAGCCGCTTCAAGGAGCTCCACCATATAATCACGTGGAATAGCTGTAAAGCTGCCGCCGAAAAAAGCTATCTCCGCATTTCCCGGGTCTCTCACCTCTGCAAGCGCCTTTGCGCATATCTCCCGTACCTCGTCCCCCGTGGGAGCGTGCTGCGCACCGCTTATGGTGCGCTGGTCGCAGAAGCTGCACATATGAGGACAGCCGATATGGGGAATGAATATGGAAATGTTACTGTGCTTCATAGCCCATGAGCTCGAGAGCTTCCTTTGCGGCAAGCTGCTCGGCTTCCTTCTTGCTCTTTCCTCTGCCCTTGCCTATGACCTGATCGTTGAGGCATACCTCCACAACGAAGCTCTTGTTGTGGTCGGGTCCCTCCTCGCCTATAAGAACGTATTCCACCCTCTCCTCGGGATTCTTCTGTACTATCTCCTGAAGAACGGTCTTGAAATCGTTGAAAACAGGCTTTTTCGCATGGCGTATATCCTTCGGCATGAAGCGCATGATGTGCCGCGCCGCAGGCTCCATTCCGCCGTCAAGATATATAGCGGCAATAACGGCCTCAAAGGCGTCTGCAAGTATGGAAGGACGCTCCCGCCCGCCCGTATTCTCCTCGCCCCTGCCAAGAAGCAGGTACTTTCCGAGGTCTATCTGCTGCGCAAAGATATGCAGCGACTTTTCACACACCAGAGAGGCTCGCATCTTGGTTAGCTCGCCCTCTGCCACGTTAAGATTCTTGTAAAGGTAATCGGACACAACTATGGACAGCACGCTGTCGCCGAGAAACTCAAGGCGCTCGTTGCTGCCGCTGGGATTTTTCCTCTCGTTCGCATAAGAGGAATGAGAGAGAGCCTGCTTCAGAAGCTCCCTGTTGCTGAAGCTGTAGCCTATCAGCTCTTCAAATTTTCCTAATTCTTCCATGAAATCACTCCTTGTCCGCAGAAGCCGTCCGGGCAACGTACCTCTCGATCACTCCTGCGACATCGCCCTCAACACAACGCTTTGCCTGCCTTACCGCATTGAAGAACGCCGTTCCGTCAGAGCTGCCGTGCGCCTTTATAACGGGCTTTTTAACGCCCAGAAGCGCAGAGCCGCCTACTTCCTTATAATCCATCTGCTTACGGAAGGTCTTTATCTTTCCCAATGAGAAAAGAGCTCCGAGCTTTCCCGCGCCCGAGAATATCCATTTCAGCTTCTTTGAGAAAAAGCTTCCCATGCCCTCATAGAGCTTTAGTGCGATATTTCCTGTAAATCCGTCTGTTACGACTACCTGCACCTCGCCCTTCGGCATATCTCTCGCTTCGATATTTCCAACAAAATTCAGTCCCGACTGCTCAAGGAGCTTGTAGGCCTCTATCTCCAGCTCTCTGCCCTTTGTCTCCTCCGAGCCGATGTTCAGCAGGGCGACCTTGGGAGACTTTACTCCCATAACGTTTTCCATATAGGCGCTGCCCATAACTGCGAACTGCACCAGCATTTCGGGTCTGCATTCCGTATTTGCTCCCGCGTCAACAAGCACAAAGCTGCCCTTGTCCGCAGGCATTACAGGAGAAGGAGCTATCCGCTTGATACCTTTGATACGCTTGACGATGAAGGTGGCTCCCATAACAAGAGCGCCCGTGCTGCCAGCAGAAACAAAGGCGTCGCCTCTGCCCTCTGCCAGCAGCGATAATCCCAAAGCCATAGAAGTATTCTTCCCCGACTTGATTATCTCCTTCGGTTCCTCATGTATATCAAAAACATCATCGGTATGCACTATCTCCATGCCGTCGAGACTTAGCCCGTTCTTTGCGGCGCAGTCCCTTATCTCCTGCTCTTTTCCGGTCAGGATGACGCTTACGCCCAGCTCATGGACCGCTCGTTCGCAGCCCTTTATCACTTCAAGAGGAGCGTTGTCTCCTCCGAATGCGTCAACTATAACTTTTAAAGCCAACTCTCTCCAGCTCCCCTCTTAGTGAATCCACGGCACGCTTTGCGTATGCACCGTAGCGTTCCTTCTTGTCTTTTATCCTTGTTCCTATATCGGGCAGTATACCCATATTCGCTCCCATGGGCTGAAAGCTTCCGCTGTTGAACGGATCGCTTATATAGCGTGAAAGAGCGCCTGTCATCGTATCCGCAGGCAGCTTCAGCGGCTCCAGTCCCTTCAGCTTTCTTGAGGCTGCTATGCCTGCTATAAGTCCGCTTGCCGCCGATTCCATATAGCCCTCCACTCCCGTTATCTGTCCGGCAAAGTATATCCAGGGACGGCTCCTCATGGAAAAATCGGAGTTGAGAAGTTCGGGGCTGTTTATGAAGGTGTTCCTGTGCATAACGCCGTAGCGCATAAACTCGGCATTTTCAAGTCCCGGTATCATGGAGAATACTCTCTTCTGCTCACCGAATTTCAGATTTGTCTGAAAGCCCACAAGATTGAAAAGAGTGCCCTCGCGGTTCTCTTTTCTGAGCTGTACCACAGCATAGGGACGTCTGCCTGTGCGGGGATCATCAATACCCACCGGCTTCATAGGTCCGAAACGCATGGTATCAACTCCGCGGGAGGCAAGCTCCTCTATGGGCATACAACCCTCATATACGCTGAAAGGGTGTGTCTCGAAGTCCTTCAGCTGCACCCTTTCTGCACCGATGAGCGCCTCGTGGAATGCAAGGTATTCCTCCTTGTTCATGGGACAGTTCACATAATCGGCGTCGCCCCTGTCGTAGCGCGAGGCAAGGAAGGCCTTTCCCATATCTATGCTCTCCGCCGTCACTATGGGCGCGGCAGCGTCATAAAAGCTGAGTCCCTCGCCGCATAGCTCCTTTATAATATCAGCCATAGCGCCCTGAGTAAGAGGACCTGTTGCAATAACGGTAGTTCCTTCGGGAAGCTCTGTGACCTCACCGCCTATAACCTCGATAAGAGGGTTGCTCCTTATCTTTTCCGTCACGGCATCAGAAAACCTTTCACGGTCCACCGCAAGGGCTCCTCCCGCTTCAACGGAATTTGCCTTTGCGCAGGGAACTGTCAGGGAGCCGAGAAGCTCCATTTCGTATTTAAGCAGTCCCGCAGCGGATTCAAGTCTTGCAGCCTTGAGGGAGTTTGAACAGACCAGCTCCGCAAAGCCGCTGTATTTATGGGCGGGTGAGTATTTTTCGGGCTTCATTTCGTAAAGCCTTACCCTTATCCCCGCTTCTGCGGCTGCCCATGCGGCTTCACAGCCCGCAAGTCCTGCGCCGATAACGTTTATTATCATTTTTTCAGCTCTCTTTCATAGCCGCAGCCTTCGGTCTCACATACAAGCTTTCCCGATTTTCCGCCCTTCATGAACAGTGTCTTTCCGCACTGAGGACAAAGCTCCGCTGTGGGGACGTTCCATGTCATGAAGCTGCACTCGGGGAAGCCCTCGCAGCCATAGAAGCTCCTGCCCTTTTTCGACTTCTTGAGCAGCATCTTCTTTCCGCAGCGCGGACAGGTACCGTCGGCCTCCGTTACTATCTTCTTGGTGTTCTTGCACTCCGGGAAGCCGGGACAAGCAAGGAATTTGCCGAATTTACTGTATTTTATGACCATATTTCTGCCGCAGAGCTCGCAGACCACGTCCGTCTCCTCATCGGGAACCTTGACGCGCTTGCCGTCCATTGCCTCCTCGGCCTTTTTCAGAGTCTTCGAGAAATCATCATAGAACTCGCGGAGAGTGCTTACCCAGTTCTTTTCACCGTGCTCCACCTCGTCGAGATTGTTCTCCATCTCCGCAGTAAACTTTGCGTCCACTATCTTCTTGAAATGATCCTTCATCAGCTCTGTGATGACCTCGCCCAGATTTGTGGGCTTGAGTGCCTTGCCCTCATGCTCCACATAGCGGCGGGAGGTAATGGTAGTTATCGTAGGCGCATAGGTACTCGGCCTGCCTATACCGTTCTCCTCGAGTGCCTTGATGAGCGAAGCCTCGGTATATCTCGGAGGAGGCTGTGTGAAATGCTGATTGCCCGCTATGGATTTCAGCTTCAGCTTATCGTCAGCCTTGAGCTCGGGAAGCATCTTCTTTGCCCCGTCATCTGAATCGGTGGACTCAACATACAGAGCCATGAAGCCGTCAAACTTGACGGAATAGCCGGAAGCTCTGAATATGCAGCCATTGGCTTCGATGTCTGCAGAAACCGTGTCAAGCATAGCGTTTGCCATCTGGCTCGCTATAAAACGCTCCCATATCAGCTTGTAGAGCTTATACTGATCAGTGCTGAGACTGGTCTTTACTCTCTCGGGAGTAAGCTCGGGAGTAGAAGGCCTTATAGCCTCATGTGCGTCCTGAGCGTTGTTCTTTGTCTTGAAGTTTCTCGGCTCGGGCGGCAGATAGTCCTTGCCGTAGACCGTTCCGATATATTCGGCAGCAGCCTTTTTTGCCTCGTCGGATATACGAAGGCTGTCGGTTCTCATGTAAGTGATAAGACCTACGGCGCCCACGCCCTGTACCTCAACGCCCTCGTAAAGCTCCTGGGCTGCCTTCATGGTGCGCTTTGCACTGAAGCTCAGCTTTCGTGAAGCCTCCTGCTGCAATGTCGATGTGATAAAGGGAGGTGCGGGCTGCTTTTTGGTTATCTTCTTCTTTACAGCCTGAACAATGTATTCCGCATTTTCCAGCCTTGCAAGAAGTCCGTCTGCCTCCGCCCTGTTCTCTATCTCAAGCTTTTCACCGTCAACTGCAACAAGAGCTGCGTCGAATACCTTCCTTGAAGAAGGAGCGGTGAATTTTGCGTCTATGGACCAGTATTCCTTGGGAACGAATTTCCTTATCTCATTCTCGCGGTCAACTACAAGTCTTACCGCTACGGACTGAACTCTTCCCGCAGACAGACCTCTCTTCACCTTTTTCCACAGGAATGGGCTGAGCTCATATCCCACAAGACGGTCAAGGATACGTCTTGCCTGCTGGGCGTTGACGAGATCCACATCTATCCTGTGAGGATTGCTCATACCGTTCTTGACGCCGGTCTTGGTGATCTCATTGAAGGCTACGCGGTTGTTGTCGCTCATATCCAGCTTGAGCATCTGTGCGATATGCCATGATATGGCCTCTCCCTCACGATCGGGGTCGGTCGCGAGATAGACTTTGTCACACTTCTTCGCACGCTTCTTGAGTTCCTTGATAACGTCCTCCTTGCCCTTCATATCCGTATACTGAGGCTTGAAATCGTTATCCTTGTCCACGCCCATCTTAGATTTGGGAAGATCGCGGACATGACCCATGGAAGCTATGACCTCATAGCCGGGTCCGAGATATTTCTGGATAGTTTTTGCCTTTGCAGGCGACTCTACAATAACTAAATCTGACATTGGTTACTTTCCCCTTATCTTATAAGTTCATACATTTTCCCGGGAAGCGAGCGTATAACGCCGAATATCTCAAGCTCTGTGAGCTCTGTCATGAGCTCCGAGGGATCCATATCCAGACGCTGTGCCAGCTCGTCGGCATGGAGCGCACCGCTCCGCAGCTCACGGGCTATCCTTTCCTGATACTCCGAAAGATCACCGGGCAGCTCGGGCACAGTCCCGTTTTCCTCATGCTCTTCATGAGCAGGACTGTCTCCGTATTTTTCATCCTCCGCGGAGGATATTTTGTTCAGATCCGCCGAATGGCCCTCTGTCCCCCTTATGACACGGGCTGCGGACAGACCTCCGCCGCTCCCGACGATACATTCCATAACATCGGAGGCGTCATACATTGGTATGGCTCCGTCGCGAAGGAGCTTGATATTTCCCGCATACTCCCCGCTGAAAATATCGGCAGGCGGCAGACACAGGACCTCTCGCCCCTGTCCCGCGGCAAGATTGGCGGTTATTATGGAACCGCTCTTGGCTCCTGCCTGAAATACCACAGCCGCTTGTCCGAGAGCGGCAAGTATCCTGTTCCTTTTCGGGAAGTTGGGTGAATTCGGCGGCGTCCCCGGAGGAAATTCCGAGATGAAAACTCCTCCTGCCGCTATTATCGTATCACGGTACGCAAAATTCTGACGCGGATAGTCCACATCTACACCGCAGCCCATAACGCAGACTGTCGGTCTGCCTATATCGGCGGCAGCCATGCTGCACGCAAGGTCTATGCCCACAGCGAAACCGCTTATTATAACGGCTCCTCTTGCGGAAAGCTCCGAGCATATCTCCTTTGCTGCCTTAAGACTGTAGGCGGAGGGCTTGCGCGTACCCACCGCCGTTACGGCAAGCTCTGTTTGCAGGCAGGCTATATTGCCCCTGTAATACAGCACCGACGGCGGATTATATATATGTCTCAGCTGCTGCGGATATTCGGGATCCGCATAGGAGACAACTCCTATGCCCCTCTTTGCGCAGCCAGCAAGGAAGCTCTCGGCATTCCGCAGAGGCACGCTGTGGGCATTTTTATATTCGTTTTCATTGAGGCTGACCGCAGAATCTTCGGACGTAAGCGAAGCATAAGCCCTCTCCGCGGTGCGGAAGAAGCTCATTACCTCCCATATACGGTGATTTCCCGTACCGAAAACCATATTGAGCCATAGCCAGTATTTTTTCTCATCCATAGTCGAGCCCCCTTTTATCAATATGAAAGATCACTGAAAAGACGTTCAGTATCCGTTGTTCCGTTCAGCGGCTGAGCTCCCACATAAGTATCCCCGCAGCCATTGCTGCATTAAGGGAGTTGATATTGCCGTGCATGGGGATTATTATACGCCTCATGCAGCGCTGTGCGATCTCTGCGGGAAGTCCGTTGCCCTCGTTTCCGATGAAGACTGCCTGAGTACCGTCAAAGCTGCATTCCGTAACCGGTACCGCGTCCTTGTCTATGACAGCTGCAGAAGTAACGGCTCCTGCCGCTTCAAGGGCTGAAAACAGCTTGTCGGCGTCATTTTCAACGGCTATATCCATTCTAAACACAGAGCCCATGGTAGAGCGTATGACCTTCGGGCTGTACAGGTCGCAGCTCCCCGACATGATAACTCCGTCTATACCGAGCGCATCGGCAGTCCTTATCACCATACCTGCATTCCCGGGATCCTGAAGTCCGAAGAGCACAAGATACCTGCCACCCTTACGTAACATATCCTCTAAAATGCGTCCTTCCGGTATACGGCACACTGCAAACACTCCCTGTGTGGTATCCGTTGAGGCTATCCTGTTTCCAAGCTCATTTGAAATGACAATAGTCCTTGTATCTCTCAAATCGGCCTGAAAAAGCTCATCGCCGAAGCGCTCCCGCGCATTCTCGGTGAGTATGAGCTGGGTTATACCGCTGTCCTCACGGAGAGCGTCGGCAACTATCCTCAGTCCCTCCAACACGAATAAGCCGTACTGAAGTCTTTCTTTTTTCGAGGAAGAAAGCTTCTGATACAGCTTGATTACGGGATTATCTTTAGAGGTTATAATATTATCCAATACTACAGGCACCTCCGGTATAACATGGTAGAACGCTCATGCAGCAGGCGGAGTCTCCCCCGCCTCCTACAAGAAAACACGCTCTTATAGAATAGGAGCGTGTTTTAAATTGCATTAAAGAGCAGCCTTTGCCTTGTCAGCGATAGCTGTGAAGCCTGCCGCATCGTTGATAGCGATCTCGGAGAGCATCTTTCTGTTGAGAGAGATGCCAGCCTTCTTGCAGCCGTTCATGAATGTTGAGTAGTTCATGCCGTTGAGCTTGGCAGCTGCGGAGATTCTTGTGATCCAGAGCTGTCTGAACTGTCTCTTCTTCTGCTTTCTTCCGATATATGCATAATTGCCTGACTTCATTACGGCCTGCTTAGCCATCTTGAAGTGCTTGCTCTTTGCACCCCAGTAGCCCTTAGCAAGCTTTAAAGTCTTGTTTCTTCTCTTACGAGTCATCATTGCACCTTTAATACGTGCCATAGTCTTTTACCTCCAAATACTAAAATTACGGGAATAAGCTCTGTTATCCTTCGGAACTGTTTCAGCCCCTATTACATATAAGGAACGAGCTTCTTAATAGTAGGTGCGTTTGTGCAGTCAGCTACACCTGCGTTACGAGCGATTCTCTTGCGCTTTGTATCCTTCTGAGTAAGTCTGTGTCTCTTGTTGGTGTGCTGGTACTTTACCTTACCGCTTCCTGTAATCTTAAAACGCTTCTTAGCGCCCGAGTGAGTTTTAACCTTTACCTTTGCCATTATATGATCCTCCTTACTTAGCGGCCTTCGGGGAAACGAACATCACTATGCTGCGTCCCTCCATCTTAGCCGGCTTATCCACAGTGCCTGCCGCAGAAACTGCTTCCTTGAAGCGATCAAGCAGCTCGCTTCCAAGCTCAGGGTGCGCGATGGCTCTCTTACGGAATCTTACCGAAACCTTGAGCTTATCGCCGCTCTCTAAAAATTTGACAGCCTGATTTACCTTCGTTTCAAAGTCATGGGTATCTATTGTGGAGAACATTCTGATCTCCTTTATAGAAACGACCTTCTGATTTTTTCTTGCTTCCTTTTCCCGCTTAGCCTGCTCGAAGCAATACTTACCGTAGTCCATTATGCGGCATACGGGCGGTGTTGCCTGCGGAGCGATCTTCACGAGATCCAGATCCTGATCGAAGGCTATCTGCTGAGCCTCTTTGGCGGATAAAACGCCGAGCTTTTTTCCGTCAGCGTCGATTACGAGAACTTCCTTGTCTCTTATTTCTTCGTTGATCTGCAGTTCCTGTTTGCTAATAGTCAAGCACCTCCAAGCAATATAATTTAAAAACAAAAATGAGTGCAGAAATTATCCGCACTCACCAATACACACTGATATATCACAGCTGCCGCAAGAACAGCCCGATAACTCATTACATATTGACCGTTTCAGCATAGCCCGACGGTGAGAACGCATAGTTCTGCTTTGTTTACTCAAATATTATATACCGTTTTACTCTGTATGTCAAGGGTTATCCTTATTTTTGTCGTTTTGCACAACGTCATCATCGAGCAGCTCTCTGATTTTATCCCATATTGCAAATCTTACCCTATATTTCTTAGGCTTACGGAGAATATCCAGCTCCTTTTCATCAAAGCACTCCTCCTCCGCAGCTGTGTCTGTTACAGTATCAAGCTTTCCGGCTGCAGCATCTCCGCAGGCCGCAGGCAGACACAGGGGCGGATACATCACGCACCACCAGTTATGTCCCTCCGCCCTGCCTATCTTAATGCGCAGCGCCCTGTACGTTCCCGCAGGCATGGTCATATCTCCGTATACACGCTCGCCGAACCTCATAGTCACCAGCTCCGCGCTTACTCTGTCGGCAGAACCCTGCCTTCTCAATACAGTTTCGGCTATATTCTCAATATCCGTAAGCTTATCCTCAGCTATGGCTTCGGCTTCTTCAAGGCAGTCCGCATCGCTGAACAGCCCCCGCCTAAGAAGCTCGTCCCGCACGGTCAGCTTCAGCCGCTGATCGCGGGCGCTGTCCGAATTGGCAAGTATATGCAGCCGCAGCACTCCGCCCCGCAGTCTGTCAAGCCTGCGGCCGTCGTCTACAAAGCTGCCGATATTTGATATAAGTACCGCAAGTACAAGTCCCGCCGCCATGATCCTCCATGAAGGCCTGTTCATCCGCATCACCTCAGCCATAAGCATTGGCGGTTTTCAGCGGTTTTATACAGCAGGGACCGTATCCCTGTTCATTATCTCCATGAATTCCTCGCCTGTTATGGTCTCCTTCTCAAGCAGGAACTTTGCAAGCTCATGGAGCTTCTCAATATTATCGGAAAGGATCTTTGCCGCCCTTGCGTGAGATGTCTTTACTATCTCATTGACCTCTGCGTCTATCTTCGCGGCAGTTTCCGGCGAACAGGCCAGAGAGGTATCTCCGCCGAGATACTGGTTGCTTACGGTCTCGAGAGCTATCATGTCAAAGCTGCTGCTCATACCGAAGCGAGTGACCATTGCGCGGGCAAGCTGTGTAGCCTTTTCTATATCGTTGGAGGCTCCCGAGGTGCAGGTATTGAATACAAGCTCCTCCGCCGAACGTCCGCCCGTAAGTGTAGCTATCTTCGCAAGAGCTTCCTCCTTTGAGAGCAGGAACTTCTCGTCCTCGTCCACCTGCATGGTGTATCCGAGAGCACCCGATGTCCTTGGGATTATGGTTATCTTATGTACGGGAGCGGAATCCTTCTGCTTTGCCGCCACAAGGGCATGGCCTATCTCGTGGTAGGCGATTATCTCCTTTTCCTTCTGGGAAATAACCGCATTCTTGCGCTGATAGCCTGCGATGACTACCTCTACGCTCTCCTCGAGATCAGACTGTACTACCTCGCTCCTGCCGTTCCTTACGGCTCTGAGCGCCGCTTCGTTGACTATATTCGCCAGCTCTGCGCCCGAGGCTCCCGCAGTAGCTCTTGCCACAGCATTGAAATCTATCTCTCCGCTGAGCTTTATCTTCTTTGCGTGTACCTTCAGGACCGCCTCGCGTCCCGCAAGATCGGGAAGCTCAACAGGTATGCGCCTGTCAAAGCGTCCGGGGCGCAGAAGAGCAGGATCAAGGGATTCAGGGCGGTTGGTGGCCGCAAGGATAACTACTCCCTTCTTGCCGTCAAAGCCGTCCATTTCCGTGAGCAGCTGATTGAGAGTCTGCTCTCTTTCGTCGTTTCCGCCTATCTGTCCGTCACGCTTCTTGCCTATGGTATCTATCTCATCGATAAAGACTATACACGGAGCCTTTTCCGTAGCCTGACTGAAAAGGTCGCGGACCTTTGCCGCACCCATTCCCACGAACATCTCAACGAACTCTGAGCCCGAGATCGAGAAAAACGGTACGTTTGCCTCTCCGGCAACAGCCTGTGCGAGGAGGGTCTTTCCCGTACCGGGAGGTCCTACAAGCAGAGCTCCCTTTGGCAGATCGGCGCCTATTGCGGCGTATTTATTGGGATTATGGAGAAAATCCACTATCTCCTCCAGCGATTCCTTGGCTTCGTCCTGTCCGGCAACATCGGCAAATGTCTTGCCTGTCTGCGCCTTGACGTATATCTTGGCATTGCTCTTTCCGAAGGACATGGCATTGCCGAATCCGCCTATTCTCTTGCCGAGGCTCTTGAAAAGGATATTCCATACCACTATCATAAACAGGATCGGCAGTATCCAGCCGAACAGGAAATCCTTGAGGGCACTTCTCTCCTCTATGCTTCCCGTGAACTCAACCTCTTTGTTCTCGCGGAGCCTTGAAACGAGATCCGGGTCCTCTATCCTTACGGTGGAATATGCCTGTGAGACTCCGTCGGAGCCCTGAACTATGAATTTTATCTGTGTCTCCTCTATCTGGACCTTGGTAACGGTCTCATCCTCAAGCTGCTTCAGGAAAAAGCTGTAATTGGTCTTTTTCACAGGCTGCTTTGATATACTCGGGATGACCACAGCATTGAACACGAGCAGAAGCACGATACATATCAGTCCATATACCAGATACTGTCTGCGCGGATTTTTTTCTTCATTCATTTGACTCAACTCCTAAATTGACCTGTCAAAATTATAACATATATCTCCGCAAAAAACAACAGGTAAAATGTGAGAGAAATGAAAATTGTGTGAAATTACGTATTTTTAAGCAAAAAAGGCTGCCCGCATATCGGACAGCCTTTATGGATATTATATTATTCGTTTACGGGAAGCGAGCATGCACCGAGAAGATTTCTCTGTACAGCCTGCGCGTCCTTTACCGTAACGCCGTTGGGACCGGACTTGATGCTGCAGTCCGCATTTGCAAGTCCCTGCGCTGTGATATGCTTTTCGTGATTGCCGTTAAGGCCGTATCTGTTGGGGTTGGAGATGTACTGCATTATGAGTACAGCGTCAGCCATATCAACACCGCCGTCACAGTTTGCATCGCCGTAAAGCTCAACTGTTCTGGTTTCCTGACTATCGGGATCGTCGTTTGAAGTACTGCTGTTATTTGTAGTTGTTGTTACGTTAACATTCTGTCTGGTGGTAGTTGTGGTCGTAGGCTTTGGAGTTGTAGTTGTGGCCTCAGTCGTTGTGGTTGTTGTAACCTTCTTTGTTGTGGTGGTAGTTGTTGTTATCTTTGCGGTAGTAGTTGTTGTGGTCTCCTTATTATCTTCGATAACTGGAGTGCTGCCGTCGGGCTCTATGCCGCCTATGAGCACGCCCTTCTCGTAAACACAGATATAATCCGTCTTTACCTCGTTGCCTGTATCGAAGAAAGCAGCGTCCTTATCGAATATCTTAAGGTCCTTATAGCTGGGGTCGTTTGTGGGATCCCACTTCTCGCCGTAATAGATACCCATTGAGAACTGATACTTCTTGCCTGAATTAGCGATATTGTAATCGTCCCACTTGATCTCGAAATAATAAATATCGCTCATCTTGTCGTACTTGTACGGTCCTGTTATATGGCCGTCGGCAGGTGCAGCCTCAGTCTGTGCCTGATCGTAGAGCTCCGTGCCTTTCATCGCCATAGGATCGCTAAGCTCCTTGCCGCTGAAATAGTAGCGCACGGAGAGATCCTCAGGCTTCTTGATACCGGAACCCATAACGTAGAGAGATACCTTTGTAACGCCTGCACCTGTATCTGTGAACTCGTCAATACCGCAAGCAGTTACCCAGTAGCTCGTACCGCCTTCGCCCTCAGCGCTGAACTTGGGATCGGGCGGGAAGTTCTTTGTGGGAGCCATATCGTCTGTACCGTAGAACGCGTAGAGGCCTGCGGAAGCACCGACAAATGCAGCGTTATAGTCAATGGTTACCTCGTTGTATATCCAGTCGCTGGTAACGTCAATGTGATTATCCTTTGCGTCGGGACCGCCTGCGAGAGCGCCGTAAAGAACATATCTGTGCTCGTCGGGATCCTCGCACTTTGTAAGGCCGGAACAAGCTCTGTGGTGAGGGAACTTAACGGAATTCTCGTTGTAGCCGACGATGTATGAGCGCTTCATGGGGTTGTCACCCATGATGTAGTGCATCTGCTTCTGAGCCCAGTCGCTGTACTTTCCGGGCGTATTTCCGTGGTACTTCGTATAAACGAGAGCCATGAGCTGAGCAGCTGTATTGTAACGTGCGCTGCCCCATGTATTCAGCCACCAGTAGCCTGCGGGTGTGATAGTACCTACGCCGCCGGACATATAGGTGTTGATAGCCTTCTCAACGGAAGCCCAGCAGTCCATTTCCTCATAGGGGCTCTTGTTCGCAGCCTCCTTGAACTCTTCGATAAAATTGGGGTATACGTGCTCCCCTTCCTTCATGGGCTTATCCATGGAGATCTCTCCGAGGATACACTGAGCGCCGCCCCATACGTCGTTCCAGCAGTGAACGTATGTAGGAGCTGCATAGTAATCATAGCAGGTATAAATATCCTCAAGGTACTTGTGATCGCCTGTGATCTTGTAAAGCCATGCGCCTGCCCAGCAGAAATCGTCCTCCCACTTGCTGGACTGATAATAGCCCTTGGGACCGTCACCGTTTACGGAAAGCTTTCCGGGATGATCCTCCGCGAACTGGAAGAGCGCCTTTGCGTAATCAAGGCTCTTTTCTGCGTATTCCTTGTCTGTATCCTTGAAATTGAGGTAGTTGATAGCCAGTGAAGCGGCTGCCGAAGCAGCATAGTCGATCTGAGGGCTCTCCTCTGTAAGGAAGAATGCGGGACGTCCCATTTCATCCATTTCAGGAGAATTCCAGAACTTATGGTCTATATCGCCGTCGCCTACCTGATAGCAGTGGAGAACAACCTTTCCGTCCTTGTCGCGGAAGGTACACTTCATGAGATAATCGTTGAAATGGCGGAGGATAGTCTCGATATGCTCCTGCTCGCCTATCTTTATATATGAATCGCGGAACTCGTAGTAGCCCCAGCCGACCGTTGAAGCGGCATAGTTCTCGGGCATACCGAACTCAACGTGATCTCCTGCGTCGTGGAAGCCGCCGGCAACGTCAACCGTTCCGTCTCCGTCGGGATCAAGAAGATCCCTGTACTTTTCGATCTGTTCCTCTGTAAGGTTGACGCCTACCCAGTCCTCAATTGGATGGAGCGGTACGTGAGCGTCGTAGGTATGGCAGTTGCCTCTCCACTTATAGCGGTTATGGCCCTCTACGTCGTCGCCGCACATATTTGCGTCATAGAAGTAGATAGAATACTGAAGCGCTCTTGCGTAGTCGAACTCAAGACCCGAGTCGTTGGCAAGGGAATCAGCAAGCTCCTCTGCGGCGTTTACCGTAGGAAGAGCCGTAACGGTCTGAGCCGTTAACGTCGCCGCGCACATAAGCGCAGTCACCATTTTCTTTGTCAGCTTCATAATTTCATTCCTCCCTTTTTGATCTGAAGCTATTTATTGTCGGTCCGTCCGGCGAGGCAGTGCTGATATTTCTGTATCTCAGCCCGTCCCCGGAGTCAGGAGCCATTTACCCTTCATGCCTCTGCATTCATGCCTTTTGCAGCGGTATGATACGGGGTATATCCGTCCGGAAAGCGTATGCCGGAAGCAGTTTGCTTAAACCATAAAAATTAAAGCTATCGTTTAAGCTGTATGCCCATATATCCGACTTAACGCATTTATACATCTACATCATAGCACATTTTTACTGAAATTGCAAGGGATTTTATGAAACATTCCTAAAAATGGTTAGAAACACTGAAAAAGCAATTTTTGGTCAGCCGACGCAAAGAGGCAAAAAAAGTACTGCCGGCAACAAATATGCCGGCAGCGCTCTCCCTCAATTCCCGATCTATAACCATCTCCGAAAGGATCCATAACGTCTGTTATTCCTGTCTCTTCGGCCTGAGCATAAGTCCTGTCAGAACCAGAAGCATTCCGCCTATCGCAAGCGGTAAAACGGGCCACCAGAGCTGTCCCGTCTGAGGTATCTTCTCCTTTGTGGTTGTAGTTGTCGGAGGAGTTGTTTTTGATGTACCTGTCACAGTTGATGTGGAGGTCGTCACGGTAACCGTCGTAGTGGTGGTCGTTCTTGTGACCGTTCCGCCGTCCGTTACCTTTTTATGGCGGTTGCGTATGAGGAACTGCGTCTCGTTGTGCTCTATCATTACCTCATAGTTCTCGGGCACCTGCCTCTCAGCTACACGCCACTGATAGGAGGTCTCCAGCGAGAGCCAGCTGTACTGCCAGTTGTTTTCCTCACTGAGAGTGACCGTATCATAGAGCTCTTCGTCCCTGAAAAGATCAACTGTGATATTTACGGGACGTACATCGAAGCTGTTGTTATCGTCCACCCATACCTTCTTAACGGTATAGGACTTTACTCCGTCGCTCATTGTCATTCTGACTATCTTCGGATAAGCGTCAAAATGATAATCGGAGCTGTCGGCACTTACCTCGATAACCAGCGGTGAAGGCTCGTAGTAATAGGGCTCTATCTCAACCGGATAGCCTACCGCAAGGTAAAGACCCGTTGTAACTCCGCCGAATGTGAGATAACCGTTTTTATCCGTATATCCCGCAGCTAACGGCTCCAGCTTCCTTGCTATGGCAAAGCTCTCCAGAGTCTGTGCCGCGTGGCTTATATTCTCCACGGACATATCCGTAAGATCAGCCTGACATTCCGCAAAATCTCCTGTAAGAACAAACTCACTGCCGTTTCTCTCGCCTGCGCGGAAAAGCTTCCAGCGCATTCCCTCTATATGAGTATCGTCCTTGCTGCATTCGAGGGTAATGCTTTTGCCGTCCTCAGCATAGATGGTCTGAGGGATCACTGCCGCGGCCATAAGTATAGCACATATAAAGCTCAGGAACAGATACGCAGCTCTTTTTTTGATCTTAGGCATTTTACCACTTCCCTTCGAAATGAACTCCAAATATTTATCCGTAAAGCCGCATGAGCCAGACTCCGCGGTCTGAATTTTCGTTTTTAATGTTTATACCTTTCCGGTATGTTTTTTCTGCTTCTGCTCTTTCTGCGCGGCTCCTTCTTTCCGCCACCGAACATCAGCACCGCCAGAAGAACCAGCAGTATCGGCACCGCCAAGATCGGTGCGACTATTATAGGTGAAACTATGTAGCCGTCGTTGGCAACATATATCTTCATTTCCTCCTTGGTCTCAACTCTTACTCCCCTGACAAGAAGTCTGTGGGAGTTGACACCGTAAGGAGTACAGGTAAATAATGTACAGTAATCCCTGTGGGGATCAATTTTCAGGTCGTCCACCTCTGAGGGATCAACTACCGTTATCTGATCGACCTGATAGGTCAGTACCTCTGAAAGCACCGTGATATAGAAAAGGTCTCCGATCTCCATTTTGTCAAGATCGGTAAAAAGTTTTGCGCTTGGAAGTCCTCTGTGCCCCGAAAGCACCGCATGCGTACCGAGACCTCCCACAGGAAGGCTCGTGCCGGGAAGATGTCCTGCTGCGATCTGAAGCACGTTGTCGTCAACGGTATGATAAATGGGGAGCTCCAATCTGATCTTTTCGATATTGAGGTAGCCCATTATTCCCGTACCTGTTATATCAAGGGTCTCCTTATAGCCTGGAACGAGCTGGGGCTTGAAGAGCACGCCCTCTGTTTCCGCTATCTTTTGGTTGTATTCGTTTGCGGCTTCGATCACCGCGTCGTACTGGTCACCGCTCATGGAAGCAGTTATCTCATTATATTTCTGAATCGCCCGTGACTGGTGCATTGCGTTGATGTGCTCGCTAAGAGTAGGATAAAGAAGGAGGAACGAGCCCAAAAGCAGTGCAACGAACGGCAAAGATCTTAAAATAATGCGCTTCATCAAGAGCTCCTTGCATTTTTAAAATAAGGCTATGCAGTGGAGGAAAGCCCCTCCACTGCATACCGTAATTCAGTTCACGCCGAAAAACTTACTGTTTTTTCAGTTTTCCTTAACCGCCATTCTCTTCTTTGTAACGAGGAGAACTACAGAACCTGCTACCAGCAGACTACCAAAGAGGTAGAACAGCTTTGTACCGATACCACCGGTCGAAGGAAGTGCGGAACCTTCCCTGTTGACGATCGTCATAGGAAGCTTGGACTGAGTCGTTGCATCGCCCTGAACAAAATCTCCTGCTGTTGTTGCACCGTTAGGATCTGTTACAGTCTTGTTCCACGTACAGCCGGTGATCGTAACGCCTGATGCTGTGATAACAACTGTGATAGGCTGCTCAAGCTTGTTAGAGCCTCCGGGAGCAGCAGTCTCGGTGATGATATAAGTGCCTTCACCAAGGCCTGCAAAGTTGATCTTTCCATCACTTGTGGTCGTTACTTCCTTATGGATCTTTGAAGTTTCAGGAACAGCGCTTGCAGCTACTTTCTTATATGTAGTTGTTGTGCTGTCATAGTACTCATCTGTACCGGCAACAAATTCAGATACAAGTTTGTAAGTGCCATCATTCAGGCGATAATAAGTCTCTGTTCCGGCTGCCTCTGATCCGTCAGTCTTAACAAAATACTCACCGCTTGAAGCTACCGCTGTCTTGAGGTAGCCGTCGAGTGTGAATGTTGCACCTGCAAGAGGAGTTGATCCGTCAGCCTTGGTCTTCAGAATGTCGATCTGAGTAACATATGTTACTGTTTTGATCTGAGGTGTCTGTCCTGTAGGAGCTCCGGGACCCGGCTTATCAGTATTAGTCGAATCAGGAGTAGCTGTCTCGTTAGGATTATTTGAATATGTCAGCTGAGCAGTATTTACATTACCTGCCTGTGTCATATCAGCATTATTATTTACAGTTGCGGTATACTTAACAACGATCTCATCATTTGTGTCATCATTATAGTTTCCGTAGAAGTCTTTGAAAACTATCTCGAGATTTGTAGTACCGGTCTTTGTTACTGAATAATCTTCAGCTGCTACAGTATCTCCGCCGACTGTTATCGAGATGTCATCGTTGTATGTAAGTCCGGCAGATAATGTATCGTTAAGTACAAAGAAGTACTTGGTGTAGCCTGTCATATCAGGTACTCTGGACTTGATTATGAAAGGAACTACATCGCCTACGCTTGCTGTATTAGCTGCAACTCCGCCTTTTTCATCTATTTCCTTTGTAAGAGAAGGAAGATCTTCCTTAGCATTTATAGATGCATCTGCGCCAACAACTTTAAGAAGATTGAGAGATATAGGATTCTCTTCGCTTGCAGCTGTTTTTTCCTTTACCAGATAGTAACCTGAGGATACATCATCGATAACATTCTTAGTTGATGTATCAGCATCGGTAACAGCACCTGATACATATTTGCCTAATATCTTGGCCAATTCATTGGCAGGAGCGGATTCGCTTGAAATTTCAGCCATTGCATTCGCATAATCCTCGGCAGTTGAAGAAGCACCAAGGCCTGCAAATACATTTGTGCCTTCCTTTTTGAAAATATCATTTCCCTGAAGCTCTGTAAGCAAAGCACTCTTATCAGCTGAAGTCATGCTTGAGCCCCACTGGATATTTGTAAGCTTATCGCCTGAATAACCGCCGCTGAATATCTGATATGCCTCAAACTCAGAAGTTGTTGCATGAGTAGCAGTTACAGTAATATCATAGACATCATCTGCAAATGCATTCATGCCGGTTACAGCCATTGATGTTACAGCCATGAGGGCTGACGTGATTATCGCTAATGCGCGTTTATTATTTTTCATACTATTTCCTCCATTTTTTAATATTTTATCGTTCGGACGTGCGTGTGGTTTTCAGGAAGCCATGTCAATCATACCTCCTTCTGCGCCTGTATACGGCACATCCGCTCAATAGACCTAAAGTAGTGAGTGCAGCGCCGAGGAAATATATTTCTGCCGTGCCTCTGCCGCCCGTTGCAGGCAGCTTGTACCAGATGTACTTGTTTGTAACAGTAATCGGGTTGTCTTTATCGTTAGTAGCAACATCGTTTCCGCTGTAGGTGATCTGATAATCATCAAGATTAAGCTCATTACCGACAGAATCAAGAATCGCTACTTCTTCGATGTGATATTGGTAGAGGTAGTTATTATCCTCGCTGATGTAGTGAGAGTCTGTTGTGAGAATATCGTGGTTCTTCCAATAATACTCCCAGGCGTCATCAGAATCGAGCTCTACCACTCTTTCCCAGCCAGTTTCCTCCGCATAAACGTCAGATAAAAGGTGAAGCGGATTGGTTACAGAATCCTCGTCTAAGACAAGATCATAGTTGCTGTAATCAGATACATACTGGCCTGTAGTTTCGTCGTAGCCGGATATATCGTCCAGTCCTGAACCTGATGACGAGTTGCTGACCTCTGTAACTTCAACATAACGTATTCTGAAAGGTCCAGTATCATTATTTGTTTCAAAATACATTTCCATATTATTTATGTTAGCGTTAGCTGGAATTGTTATCTCAAATCCTTCACTTTCTCCCCAAACATAATCCGGATATTGTTGAGTGGAATCACGGGAAATATCGACCTCGCCGCTTACCCAAGGATACTCTGTTGTTCCACCATTATAAACAACACCGCCAGGAACATGTAACGTTAGATGAACATTATTTGCTCCATTATTTCCTGCGCGTTGAGCACCGACTTTAAATCTATATGTATGACCGGGTTGCAGGAAGCTTACATCCTGTCTTTGGATACCATCAGATGATCTGTCTCTGTTCCATACTCTGACATAATGTCCACCCGGATCATTCTCAGGCGCTCCAGTTTGCGTTCTTGAATTATTGCTACCTTCATAATCACGTACTGTCCAACCGTCACCAAGTCCGTCGAACTGGTGATAATAGACCTGACCGGCTGATGTAGCTTCACCAACACTTACAACACCCGTTGTTTCATCAACATTTACAGAATCTGTTCCTTCGATAGCAACAAACTCATCCAAAAGGAATTTGGACGAAGCACAGGATTCATTGTCGCCAGGTCTTGTTTCAATGATAATGAACATATTATACGGGTCAATCTCAGCAGGAAGCTGCAACGTACCTGTTATTTTTGTCCACCCGTTAGCAGGTGCTGAAACATAGTCCGAAATAGGTCTAAAATCGCCAAGACCGTTATTGAATGTCATCTTGAAACTATCATTTGCACTGGGCTTTACATATGCACTGAATGTATATGTCTTGTTTCCGTGGAACTTGGCAGGATCAAGATACAGTACAGCACCATTGAAAGCTTTCGTCCTGTCATATACTTCAAGAGCAGAACCCTTTGCATAGTTGTATTGGTCTGTTACATGAACCTTAGCATTAGTCCCCTTAGAGGGATCATTCTGAACAGTCCAGCCGTTTGTGCTTTCAAGATCCGTAAAGGAATTATGGATAAGAAGCAGATCGTCCTCTGCCTTATCATTTGTTACCTTGAATGTAACGACATTTCCCGAATCAGCAAGATTGCTTACAACAAGTATATTCTCTTCGTCCTCAAACTTTACGCCGAGACTGTCGGGAGATTTCACATAAGAACCGCTTGTTCCGTATAATTCAACACCCTTGGGAAGAACATATGCTATTTCAGCACTTCCGCCAGCATAAAGCTTGTGTTCGTCACCGGTCGTTATCGTCTGGGTCTTTATAAGGTTGCCCATTTCGTCCTGAATGTTTATCGTCAGGTCAGTCGGCTGACTTGCTTCATATCCGACCCTGGATCTCGTAAGCTTAAGTCTGACCTTAAGATCATTCGCAGCAGTATTCTTCCACTCCTTCTTGACGTTGATGTCCACTTTATGTATATCAGTATTGGTTATGGTGAGGACATCACCGTCAGCGCCGTAAGAAGGCTTATAGCCCATAGGAACATTCAGTTCCTCAACGCTGTAGGTATAGAAGTGATTGCCGTAGCGTTTAAGAAGTCCTGTTTTGGTAACACCTGAAGCCCACTCAGCGGAAGTAATTGAAAATGTCCTTTTCTTGACATTTCCTTCCCGGAGAGCTACCTGCTTTACCTCACCGGTAACAGAATCTGTACGCATGATCCTGAACTTTACGGTAAAGTCATCTATCTGACTGCCGTCCCACAGCTTTTTGACCGTAACATCTGTTAACTCTTCTGCGATAGAATTGTTGAAGGTATAACTGTTGACCTCCGAGAGTGCAGCTCCTTCGGTAGAAGCATTACCGTTTATAATGTCAGTATGGACATCGTTTACGGTTACCTCGTCAAAGATATTCGGGTCAACGCCCTCTTCAACTATCTTGAACTTTCTGTCCTGTCCGAGTCCCTCAAATGTTTTTCTCTCGCCTGCCTTCAAAGTAAAGTGGTTGTCAGGCAGGTAGAAGTGTGCATGTGAATCGATACCCTGCGGAATGACCCATATTCCATTTGTTTTGTCCCATTCCCAGACCTGGAAACTATAATCCAGATCGTCATACAGATTATCTATATAATGATGCTTATAGTCAACATCCTTCTTTACTGTAAGAGGCTTGAGCGTAGGAAGGTTCATTTCCATAGCAAGGTTTGAATAACATCCGCCTCGCTCGAGATAGAACATTTTTATCTCGTGCTCGCCGATCTTAGATGCGTTCCAATTATGAGTACCGTCATCGTAAAAATCGGAAATACGTGAAACGATCCACTTATCGCTGCTTTGCTCTGAGGTATTTATACCGATAGGCTTCGGAAGATCTTCCCATTCATCATCATCTGTAATAATGCTCCAGCCCGTGATCTGAGTTTTAACATCATTCAAAGATATACCTTTCTCGTTATCCTGAACCCATACAAGACCGTTGGTAAAGTCGATCATGCCGCCTGTAGGCTCATGGATACCACCGATGTCGAGAATAAGTCTTCCGTCAACGAATACCCACATATCATCATCGCCGCTGTACTTGAAGGTTATGGGCTCTTTCTTACCGGTGCTTTCGTTAACAGGTAAGTTTTCCTCTTCGGGATTGGTAAAGCTTGCTTCCATCGTCATACCGAAGTGATGATTGAAGCCGTTTCCGTCGTAGTTAGGATCCTTTCTCGATTCATCATACTGATCGAAGGGGAAGAAACCTATCTTAAAGCCGGGATCCTTTGGCTCATCATACTTTATCGGATTTCCGTCCGAATCAAACTTGATGTTATTTATATCATCTTTATAATGATGATTATCATTGATGATCTCATAGGTCGTGTTATAAACATCAAATTCCTTGGTATCGGTATTGAAATAAGCGTAATTCTTATCACTGTTATACGTAAGAAAATTTCCATCCTTTTGAAGAAGACGATTGACATCCGTATAAACAGTTTTATATGCGCTCTGATCACCGCCTACATTAGTTCTCGGAGCGAACAGATAATCCAGACTATTGCCGGATACCGCAACATGAGGATAACCGTCAGCACCCAGGTTAGAATCAACTATTCCCGAAACAGGTCTGTTTCCCGAATACGGTCTTGTTGCTCCATAATCGCCCGAATAGCTGTTCATATCAGGCATATAACCTATAACATATCCGTTCTCATCTCTGTGGTTAAAACAGTTCGGATCATTGCAATACGGGTTTACAGGCGTACCATACGCAAGAAACAGAATATCCCTTGTGTAGTCTCTTCCGGAATTGATTCCGTCCGTCGTGTTGGCATTTGGATGCTCCCATATTTCAGCGCTATCATTCCAGTGATAGCCGTAATGGTTGTTCTGAGATTCAAGACTTGAATCACCGTAATCAAAGAGGGTAAATTTGATACCTTCCGCGATATTATCGATTGTTTCGATAGTGGGAGGTAAATCATCGCCGTCTGCAAGTGCCTCAACTTCGTTATCGAGCGTAAGCTCGGGCAGATCGGTCACAAGTACTTCCTCAGCTTCATCGATTATACCGCTGAGCGCATATATCTCATCCTCTGCTACTGCCTTTTCAATGGGCTCCTCGCCTGTATAGCACACAACCGAATGCTTGTGCTCTTCATATCCGCAAATGAGACGCCTTTCGTAGCATTCGGGCGTATGAGTGTGCTCCTCGTTTTCCTCGAGTCCGCACACAAGCACATACTCATAGCATTCATCCGTGTGGATATGCTCCTCAAAGCCGCACTGCGCTTCATTCACCATGGTGATACCCGTATCTCTCAGTCCCCAGAGGACGCCTGAAGATACGAACATTGAAAGGACAAGCAAAAGCGATACCATACGCCGTCGCTTGAGACTGTTCTTATGAATCAGCTCATAAAAACCGTCGATACAGTTTTTCATCTATATCACGTCCTCCTTTCGAAATTATTTCCAGGGCCAGACCTTGAAGATCACACGACCTATGATCTGATCCTTTCCCACACAGCCGATAGCGACACTTCTGCTGTCCACAGAAGACTCGCGCTGATCGCCCAGTATGAAGTATTTATTATCAGGGACCTGGTAAGGAAATTCGATCTCGCAGATGCCAAGGCTCTTGGTCTCCGCATAGGGCTCGTCCAGCAATTCGTTATTGACATAGACGCTTCCGTCCTGATCTATCTTTACCTGATCTCCGGGTAATCCTATCACGCGCTTCAGCAGTGTCTTATTCTGCCATGAAACGCAGCACATGTCCCCGCGGGACACCTTATCGGTCTTGATGAGCACAAGCACATCACCGTTTTTCAGAGTGGGTTCCATACTGTTTCCCGAGACCTGTACCACGGGAAAAAACAGTGTGGACGCAAGCACTGCCACAGCTACGACCACAATAAGTATCGATATAGTGCTGAAAAGCGTGCTTCTGAATTTCTTTTTATAATTGATCTTCCTGAGCTCGGTCTCCACCTGTTCCCTGGAAGGCATTTTCAATGCTTTCTTCTTTCTTGCTGCCATCTGCCGCTCTTTCCTCTTTTTCAACCGGACACGTATCGTCCTTTTTCTGCTTTTTAGACTTGAGCACAAGTCTCTTTGCGGTTATAACGCGGGCTTTTCCTTCCGCTTCTCTTATTATCTCTGCCGCTTTCTTCTTCGCGTCCTCTTCATAGCCCCTGAGCTGTTCGAGGTAATCATCGGCAGTCTTCTGAGCAGTCTCGAAAAGCTGATTGAGTCCTACCACAGCTTCCGCCAGGGAACCCGCCTTTTCAATCCTGAGCTGTTTTGCCTCGAGCTGTTTTTTCAGCTCGTCAATTTCCGCATTAAGCTCATCCTGCTTTTTCTGATACTCATATATAATAGAAATGAGATCGCTGCGTTTCAGCTTTCTGAATTCCTTATCCGTCATAAAAAACCCCATTAATTTTTCGGAATAGTGTTATAGTTTTTTCTATAATCCTATTATACCATCTGTTAACTGCCTTGTCAATTCAATTTAGACATTTTTAACAATTCATTCAATATTTGTAGATTTGCACATCAATACGTACTTTGTATTGTGCAATTTGTAAATATACTCCAATTAGTTCAACAAAATTCCACATATTACAGATCGTCTATTTAAAATTAAAAACTACAAATCGCAATATTTTTCCGTCAAAAAGCACAAATCAACAACTTATTTTTGTGCACTCAAGCAAAATGCACAAATAAAAAGTGAAACATTGTATGAAGTGACAAAATTGTTTTTACATAAAATATTTCTTCTGATTTTGATTGACTCGGCATATAAAAAGGAAGTATAATAATGTAAAATAGGGGCGAAGGCGCATATAAAATTACAACTTGTAAATAATTGATTTTTTTGTGCCGTAAACATAAAAAATATTATCTTTTGTAGTCCCTCAATCATATATTACCATTTGCATATCAGAAAGGAGCAGCCATGACCGATAAACAACTTCGTAAAGCAAAGAAAACGGAGCTGATAGAAATGCTCTACTATTTAAGGAAAGAGCTTGACGAGCTTAAAAGCGAAAACGAGGAGCTAAAAGGAAGACTTGACAGATTCGTATCTGAGGTGATTGCCAAAGTACAGCCCGAAGAATCCGAAAAACCAACAGATGAAAACGGCGGTCAGGAATGAATAATAATATTAAAATGGATATTCCCACGACCGAACAGCTCAAAAAGGAGCTTGACCGCAGGCGTTACAAAAGCAGCTATTTCCGCACTCTTTTCAGCACTTTCGGTACTCTTCTCGTGGCTGCGGCTGCTGTATTTCTCATCTCTCATTTTGCTTTTCCCGTTCTCAGGGTAACAGGCAGCAGTATGCATCCTACCCTTTCCGAGGATCAGATAGTGCTTTGCTCAAAGTACGCCCATGTGAAAAACGGAGACGTTATCGCCTTCTATCATAATAAGAAGATCCTTGTAAAGCGCATCATAGCTTCGGGCGGCGATGTGATAGATATAAAGGAGGACGGCACTGTTATACTCAACAGCAGCCCGCTGAACGAGCCCTACGCATATATCTCGGGAGAGGGAGAATGCGATATAACCTTCCCCTATACAGTCCCCGACAGCCGCTACTTCGTTATGGGCGACGACCGTGAGGTTTCTGTGGACAGCCGTTCAACTGCCGTAGGCTGTGTTGCCTCAGAGAACATCATCGGTAAAGTAAGCTATGTGCTGCTCCCCTATGAAAGCTTCGGAGCCCTGAAATAAGGCGGGGTGAGTATATGAGCAGAAAGAAGAATACCATCACCACCGCGCTGATAATAATCATGCTCGTTACAGGTCTCGGTCTGACCATATATCCCTCATTCAGCAACTGGTGGAACGCAAGGCTCCAGACCCGCGCCATTATCAAATACGATCAGGCAGTAAGTCAGATGAACAACTCCGAAAAGGAGCTGATAATGGCTAAGGCCGAGGAATATAACCGCAGACTCGCGGAGTTCTGCGATCCTCTCGGCAAGCCTAAGGAAATAGAAGGCTATGACGATATACTTGACATAACGGGTACGGGTATCATGGGATATATCACTATACCGAAGATCAATGTCTATCTTCCGGTATATCACGGGACAAGTGCCGAGGTGCTGAACATCGCAGTCGGACATTTGCAGGGCACTTCCCTGCCAATCGGCGGAAACAGCAGACACGCCGTTATATCCGCCCACAGAGGTCTGCCCTCCGCCAAGCTCTTCACTGATATAGACCAGCTCGTGGAGGACGATACCTTTACCATAACTATTCTCGACGAAGTCCTTACTTATGAGATAGATCAGATCGAGACCATACTTCCCTATGAAACGGAAAAGCTCCGTATCTGTCCGGATATGGACTGCGTCACGCTTATGACCTGCACTCCCTACGGAATAAACACCCACAGGCTGCTTGTGCGGGGACGGAGGATAGACACGGTCTATCCGAGAAATGTGAGAGTGCCCGCTGACGCCGTAATGGTGGACGATATGACCGTATGGTCGGCAATAGTTGTATTTGTGCTTCTCCTCCTGCTGATATGGTGGATAATATCGGGAAAAATGCGCAGCAGCAAACACTTCTCACAGGAAAAGGTATACGATATTCCGATTAAACATGATAAATAATAGTAAACGGCTCCCGTAAAGGGAGCCGTAAGTTTTATCGTGCAGTGCCGCAGTTTTTGTCAAAGGAAGGATTGCAGGCATAGAAATTTCTTGAGTCCAGCTTATCCTGTGCTATGCGAAGCGCTTCCCCGAATCGCTGGTAATGAACTATCTCCCGCTCCCGCAGAAAGCGTATGGGGTCTCTTACGTCGGGATCGTCTGCAAGCCTTAGGATATTGTCATAGGTGGTACGAGCCTTCTGCTCGGCAGCCATATCCTCCTGAATATCGGTAAGAATATCGCCCTTTGACTGGAAATAGGCCGCTGTGAACGGGGTACCGGACGCAGCAACAGGGTATATTCCCGTGGTATGGTCAACGAAATAGGTGTCAAAGCCGCTTGCCTTTATTTCCTCAATAGAAAGATCCTTAGTGAGCTGATAAAGGATTGCCGAGATCATCTCAAAATGAGCCAGCTCCTCTGTGCCAATGTCCGTAAGGAGTCCCTTGACCTCACCGTATGGCATGGCATATCTCTGATTAAGATAGCGCAGCGAAGCTGACAACTCCCCATCCGGACCGCCGAGCTGCGATACTATGACCTTTGCAAGTTTTGCGTTCGGAGTTTTTATTTTTACGGGGTACTGTAATTTATTGCAATATCCATGTTGTACATATGGCTTATAAGAAATCCGCATTCAGTGAAAGGTCTGAATCCGGCTTGTTTTTGCACATTCTCACGGTCTTATTATAGTATATCTTTCTTACGACTGTGTGCAGCAGTCTGTTTTTTTCTTCGGAGTCTGAATCAGCAAAATGGTCGATGACATATTGTAGACGTCTTATAGCCTCATCCGGCGGCAGCTGCGGCAACTTCTGCTCGCTGTCTATTTCCTTTATTGCCACCTCAAGCGATCTCATCTTGTCATTGACTATCCTGGAACGTTCAAGAAACGTATTCGTATCGTAGACATCCTGTTCAAGCAGGTCATACAGCCTTAAAAGCTGACGCTTTGCCTTCTCTAGCTCTGCCACAAGCGGAGCTCTTTTGTCAGGTTCGCTCTCTAACTCGGTAACGCCTTTGCGTTTGAGCTTTTCAAGCTGCTTTATCCTGTATCGGAACGCAGCCATTGCAGCCTCGTCAATTGCTTCAATGGTGGAGCTGACTACCTTTCCCCGGCATTCGCTGTAAACACACAGCATATATTCGTGACCGCTGCTTGCAACAAGACGGCGTTTCAGCTGATGTCCACAGTTTTTGCAATAGAGGATATTGTGATAGTAATTTAGCAGCTTGTCATTCGGGTGCAGCTGAGCAGCAGGATTTGTGCTTTTTTTCTGCTGAGCTGCATTGAAAACTTCCTCACTGATTATAGGCTCATGCAGTCCTTTGTACAGCGTATCACCGTTGGATTTTGTTTTCCAGCCAACCATTCCGCAATATAGTGGATTTGCAAGAATCTTCTTGATGCTCGGCGGCTCCCAGAACGTGCTTTTTTGCGGACTGATGCCCATGCGGTTCAGCTCATTTGCTATGAACTTTGTACCGTGTCCGTCAAGATAAAGCTTGAATATCAGTCTGATTATCTCAGCTTCTTCGGGAACAATCTCAAGAGTATGAACTTTCGGCTCCGGATTGATCTTGCGGTATCCGTAAGGAGCGGTAGTGCTTATGTAGTTGCCCTCTTTTATTGAAGCAAGTCTTCCTGCCTGCATACGACGCTTGATAGTCTTGTATTCCCGACGGCTCATAAACAGCGAAAATTCGAAATATTCCTCGTCGAACTCATTATCAGGGTCATAAGTTTTTGTGGGAGTGACTATCTTCGTCGAGGACTCACGAAATGCCTGAGCAACTATTCCCTGGTCTATAGTATCACCGCGTGCAAGACGTTCTATCTCAACAACAAGTACACCTGCATATTTTCCCTCATTTACGTCGGCTAACAGAGCCTGCATCTTCGGTCGTGCAGCTATGCTGTCGCCGCTGACTATCTCCTTATATATCTTGACAACGTTGAGCTTCTGCTTTTTTGCGAGCTCTATAAGCATATTCTGGTGACGGGATAGAGTTTCACCCTCACCGCGAGCTTCAGCTTCAACATCTGCTCTGGATTTACGCAGGTACATACAGTATTCCTTCATTATATTCCCCCTTCATGTCAGTATACTGCTGATCAAGCAAGTATAGTATACCACATTTGGAGAGAATTGTAAAGAAGCTTTTTGTCTAACCTGAACGAGAAACATTTGACTTATTTGCTGCTTGTCTTGACACTCTTTTTCATGTCGTCCTTAATAAGCGTTCGTATAAAATCACTGACTGTTTTATATCCCTTTTCATGAGCACGCTTAATAAACTGAGCATGTTCCTCCGCAGTAACTCTTACACGAATCAGGCAGTTCTTGACATCTTCAGGATCTTTCTTCGTAATCATTTCGACCTCCCTTTCTGATACATAAAGTCTGTTTTATTTCATTTTCATTATATACATTATTCATCGTATTCATTTCTTTTGAAAATCATTGTATCGGCGCTGTGTTCAGTTTTATCGTTCCAATGAATAGCATTGCCTTCAAGTGTGAACTCAGCCGATCCGTCAGTATACTCTACAGTTCTTGTGGGCTCAGACGATGCGTCCTTATACTCAACGAATGTCTTTGTTCCGTTGCCGTCGCATATAAGCCTGTCTGTATCAAATATGAGGGGATAATCCCATTCAGCGTAGGAGGATGCACTTCCCGACCACGTTATGAGCGCATGGAATATGCCCTCTCCCCTATATTCAATGGATAAACGTGCACGTTCGCACTGCCATTTACCTTCGTATGCTTCCTCAGGGCCGCGTCCGTCATCACCTAAGCCGCCCTCACTGTAAAGCTTCACAAAATGAGTTGTATTATCGTCAAGCATATAGATATCTGTCTTTTCTTTTTCACCGTCATCAGCAAAAGCCAGATATTCCTTGCCTGTGTCAAGATACATCTGATAAATATAATTATTAATATCAGTTTTAAGTTCTCTCTTTACATAACCTTTGTTTTCTAATAATCCGCTGGCATAATATGCAGTAAACTTACCGTCCTCGGTTATATGCAGAGAAGCTGTACTCGGATCTCCGTCAATAAACCAGTATCCTGCTAAACCTGCGTAATCCTCGGATTCAGCAGATGTTGTTTCTGTAGAAGTTGTGTTTTCTGTTTCCTTTTCTTTTGGAGTCTCAACTGTAGTTGTTTCAGATGTAGCTTCTGCTGTTATGGTTGCAGTTGTTGTTGCCTTTTCTACTCCTTCAGTTGGTTTATCAACATCACGACCGCATGATGTCAGTGCTGCAATTGATACTAAAAATGCAATTATACTTATTTTTTTCATTTTGTCCTCCAATGAATACTTCTATTATCGAAGCGCCTCCCGGCACTTCTAAATTATGTTTTTATACTTCAATTATTGCTAAGTTTTCCTTCTATCATATTCCATTTTCCCTGCTCTGTAGATAAAATATCCTATCACTGCACCGAGAGTGTTGTTTATCAGATCATCAATATCTGCAAGACCACGGCCAGTAATATACTGCATTATTTCTATTCCAAGAGAAAACATGAAGCCATAAGCTATTGTTGCTTTTGATTGTTTAGGTTGTATAATCGGGAACAGAAACCCAAAAGGAATGAAGAATATTATATTCAGAATTATCTGCCAGAACCATATCATATGATTCGGATTTTTCAATAGACCTATAAGCTGTCTGAAAGGTATAAGCGCATCCTCATGCTTTCCAGAATACCGCCAAATCAAAGTTTCACGCACTATAAAAGTGAATGTAAGAACTAATATGAGGTAAATGATAAAAACTATTAATCTTTTAAGTCTTAGATTTTGTGATTTTATCGTTATCACACCACTTTCTTAATATAAATACTTCACTTTTTATTCATAACGTATGCTTCAGCTAATTTGAGAAGCTCTGACTTATCTATCGATCCAACCATTGATAAATGCAATATCCTCAGGCGCTGAAATAGCAAATTCCTGTCTGTTATGTAACATTTATACAAAATTTGAATCTGCGAGCCGACTCTGCATTGTACCTGTATCAAGCCATACATAACTGCGTCTTAGAATTTGAATATCGTACTTTCCTTCTGAAGTATACATATCAATTAAAGTTGTTTTTTAAGAGCTCCTCGCGAACTGAGCTTAAACTGATGAGTAGTTTTCTAATTGATAATATACATTTGATTTTTATCGCTTAATTTTGTTCAAGCGTCGATACAAGCCTTTTATTTTTCTCTTTATTATAGCTAAATATCCATATCCTCCGTATTTTCTTGCAATCAGATCAAATCCAGATTCCTTATAATTTTTCCAAAATTCTTTTCTGTTGCCTGGCTCGTTGAACGGGGCTTGTAAAGCTGGTTGAATACTATCCTCAATTTTCGTATTACGAATTTCCAAACATTCCTTACAAGCATTAAAATAATTCATCCCCTTTTCATCATTTACTAAAACTAAACTCACACCTTTATTATCATCAAAGCCAGGAGCTGCTTGCTCAATTCCCCAATAATCAGCTATTGTAAGATTTCCAGGATGAATAATATCCTTAAAAGGACATTTGTAACAACATGGACGTAAAATAGTATGGCCATAGAATAAAGCTTTAAATACACGGGTGTTTATTATTTTTCCGTTTTTAAAGTATATTGTTTCTACGTGATCTTTCCATCCAAATTCTTTTTTGTTTCTAAAATCAACATGCTCTATTTCACTCATATTCTTTTTTTTCTGCCATTTCAAATAATCCTTCCATACTAACGGACTTGGCACACCATGGCATACAATATCGACACACAATAGTTTTTCGTAATTCTTGCCAAGAAAACTTAACAAACCAGCAATTTGGCATGATGTTCCTGAAAAAAGCACTTCTCGTTCATTTTTTAAATCGTTCTCTACCTCATGAAAAATATCCTTCATTTCACTTTGTATGTATTTAGAACCGCGCATAAGATTACGATCTTTAATATTATCTGCTCGAATATGAATAGCCATAAAGTCTTCGTTAATTATACAGCCATAAACTACACCACTGTTGCTTAATACTTTGTCGCTTAATGCTGTAAAAATTCCTCCAGAACGAGATGCCATTCGAATATCATTATCTTTATGCTTTACAGCATAAGTAATAGGAACTTGATATTTATCACATCTATTTTCAGATAGCATATATTACCTCTCCTCAATTGCAAGATATCCTTTGGCTTGTTGATGTACCTTAAATACACATACAGATAAGCATTTATAACATCTGATACATTTTCCTGCATCAACAGTTGGATATAAAAAACCCTCCTCATCAGCTTCCATAATAATTGCATTAACTGAACAAATTGCATAGCAAGCTGAACAACCGCAACAATTCTCACGCTGCTTATACAGTTCTGGAAGCGGCTTGTTACTTGAACTAATTCCTTTATTAACATATTTTGTAGACATTTTAGAATAATACTCGTTCGACATATAAAACCTCGCTTTCCTCTCCATCAATTTATATAATGTATTTCCTGTATACGCCGTCACCCCAGAAATCTTTCGCAAACATCTGCAAAAGAAGAATGCTTTACTGAGATACATGAATATCATATTAATGATCAAAAAAATCGTTTACAGAGAAAGTGGAAGCTCTCTCAGTACTATTCACATGATCTTTGATTTTTACTTTTGCAGAATAAAGTTTCACTTGCGATAATAGCAATTCTCGCACCCAATACGTTCGGATTAGTTTCATAAACCACTTTATAACTATCCTACCACACCAATACTCACAGTCAAGTGATTTTGGCAGCATAAAAACACACTTATTCTTTCAATAAATCGTATTAGCTCTCGGCTTCGACAATGCGGTTCTCAAACGATGTCGACGCGACCATCATTATCTGGTATATGCATTTCCTTATTAGTATCAAACATTTTATTAAATAAAAGTAAATACAATAGTTATGTAGGAAAACAAGCAGTTCTATTTACCATCTCACCTTTAAAATGATGGCATATTATGTATTCTTATATTCACTTAAACTAATGGCATTACGATTTTTTTCAGACAAAACATCTTTTAATATTTTAATCTGTCCGTTTTGACTCCAATCAATTCCAATATCAGGATCATCATATCTTATACTTTTTGCGTGTTCCTTACTATAAACATTATCTGTAAAGTATTCAAGCTCAGTTTTATCTTCATTAACAACAAAACCGTGTGCATAACCTCTTGGAATATACATTAATTTACCCGATTCAGCATCCAAATTGAATCCGCACCAATGACCATAAAATTCAGATTCTTTTCGTATATCCACAGCGACACTATATAGACTTCCATTAATACATCTTATTATTTTAGCCTGTTCATATGGTGATTCTTGAAAATTCAACCCTCTAACTGTCCCAGCTAATTCAGTCATGGAATGATTGAGTTGATAAATATTTTGAAATTGTAGATTAAATCGTTGCAGTTCCGCCAAATTTAAAGCTACTTTAAACCATCCACGACTATCGTGAAGAATTTGTGGCAACAGCAGTGCGCATCCTAATTTTTTTTCTAAAATAAGCATTTACTTCGTATTATTCATAATTTTATCGATCTTGCTATTATCGCCCCACACAGCTTTTGAATCGTAAGGCCTGTCAGGAAATGCTCCATACTTTAGCTTGATCTTATAGCCATTCTCCTTTATGAAACGTTCGACTCTATCAGCTAATCTCTCAGGATGACCAGAACAAATATTAATGATTCCAAGTACATCGTCCTGAGAAACAGCTATGGCAACTTGCTCACAGAAATCATCATAGTCTATAAAATCGAACTGATTTCTACCCTGCGTAAACGGAAACTCTTCTTTTCCTTCTGATTCAGCAGCAGTAATTTTAGAGAAGATAGAAGAACCATAACAACTATTACCAACAATATAGTATCCTCTTAACCACTGAAACTCCTTATTTTTCTGATTACAAAGCATTGAAGTAAGATTACGCAATGCATTCTTACTGATTCCATAAGGTGTTGTAGGATTGCATGGTGTATTCTCTTTAATACTACCTTCAAAGAAACCTATCTCATGCATTGAACCCATCGCCACAATTTTACAAACATCAGATTCCGCAAACGCTTTTATGAAAGCATAATGCTTAGGGAGATCATAAATATGAGCATCGGAATAGTGAACAAAACCATCTCTCCATGCAAGGTGGAGCAAAACATCCGGTCTCCCAAAATATGTATATGGCTCATCAATATTAAAGAGATCACAAGCCATTTTTTCAGCTCTATCGTCTACATGTTCAGTTGAAAAATCTGTAGCAACAACCTGATTACCACAGTCTAATATATGTTTTACAATTCCTTGGCCTAGATAGCCGTTCGCACCAGTTACAAGAATCTTCATAACTTAATACTTCACCTTTCCTTCAGCAACCGCTCTCAAATGAACTCCATATGGGCTTTTACCATATTCTTCAGCAGATTTAAGAAGCCCTGCCTTGTCGATCCAACCGTTAATAAATGCTATTTCCTCGGGAGCCGAAATTGTAATTCCCTGTCTGTTTTGAACCATTTCTACGAAGTTTGATGCTGCAAGCAAACTTTGCATTGTACCCGTATCAAGCCATGCAAACCCACGTCCCAGAAGCTGAACATCAAGAAGTCCATCAGAGAGATACATATCATTCAATGTTGTTATCTCAAGCTCTCCTCGCGCACTTGGCTTGACCTGATTAGCTCTTTCACTTACGCCTGCAGGATAGAAATACAAGCCAGTAACAGCATAATTACTCTTTGGATTCTTTGGCTTTTCCTCTATACTGATTGCCTTTCCGTTCTCATCGAACTCAACAACGCCGAAGCGCTCAGGATCAGGAACATAATATCCAAAAACTGTTGCTCTGCCTTCTTCTTCAGCATCTTTCACCGCAGCCTTAAGTAAAGCAGTGAACCCATTTCCATAGAAGATATTATCACCAAGCACCATTGCACCTGCGTCACCATTAAGGAACTCTTCTCCAATAATAAATGCCTGAGCTAGTCCATCTGGACTCGGCTGAACCCTATAAGACAGATTAATACCGTACTGTCTTCCATCACCTAATAATGCTTCAAATCTCGGTGTATCATCAGGTGTACTGATAATAAGGATATCCTTGATTCCCGCAAGCATAAGCGTGGACAATGGATAGTAGATCATTGGCTTATCATATATTGGAAGCAACTGCTTCGATGTAACTTTTGTAAGTGGATAAAGACGTGTGCCACTGCCACCTGCAAGAACGATTCCCTTCATATCAATTCACGACCTTTCAAAATTTAAATGTATCCTTAAAACCAAGCCATTTCTGATCCTTGTCAGAGAGATTGAGCTTGGTTCCATTTGATAATGCATATCCTTCTGCACTTGCTGTTCCATTATATGTACCTACTACATTAGGCCATTCGATGCCAATTTCAGGATCATTCCATGCCATACCTCCCTCATCATTTGGATGATAGAAGTCATCACATTTGTAGCAGAACTCCGCAACTTCGCTGAGCACCAGAAATCCATGTGCAAAGCCCCTTGGAATCAGGAACTGCTTTTTGTTATCCTCTGAAAGTTCTACGCCATACCATTTACCATATGTGGCAGAATCTGTTCTGAGATCGACTGCAACATCAAATACCCTACCCTTGATTGTACGAACAAGTTTTGTCTGCGGATACTGCTTCTGATAGTGAAGTCCACGAAGTACGCCCATTGTCGAACCTGACTGATTATCCTGTACAAATACTATATTAATGCCAGCTTCAGCCATGTCCCTCTGACTATATGTTTCAGAGAAATAGCCACGATTATCACCGTGAACTACAGGCGTTATAACGCAAAGTCCTTCAATTCCTCCGACGTTTTTTTCAACTGTAATCTGTCCCATTTTTACATAATCTCCTTTAAATATCTTGAAAGTGCATCCTGCCATGTTGGAAGCAGCTTGAAGCCGTTCTCAACAAGTTTGGATTTATCGAGTCTACTATTGAAAGGCCTAACTGCCTTTGAAAGGCCATACTCAGCTGTAGTAACAGGTGTTACCTTAGTCGAGATTTCTGCCTGCTTATATATCTCAACAGTGAAGTCATACCATGAAATGTATCCACCCTCATTAGTAGCGTGGTAATAACCGTACTTATCAGTCTCAGCCATGTCAACAAGGAGTCTTGAAAGATCAAGTGTATATGTGGGAGTACCGATTTGGTCACTTACAACACGCACCTCATCATGTGTCTTGCCTACGTTTACCATTGTCTTGATGAAGTTCTTGCCGTTTACTCCGAATACCCATGCAATTCGCACTATATCTTCACGAAACGGAAATTGGGGTTCTTCATTACAGGCTCAAGTGTTGAAAGATTGCCTGCATATGTAAGCTTGTCCAGACATACTATTCTGTAGTCAGGATATGTATCAAGCATATGGAATACGAAATTCGAGCCGATAAATCCGGCACCGCCTGTTATAAAAATTGTCATTTTATACTCCTCATCATCGAATAGTCGAATTCATCAAAATAACACTAATCTTATATAATAAACTTATCCTCTCCTTGGTTTATTTAAGGCACTCAATAGAACTTTTCTCTTTAAAATCATTAATATAATTAGAAGCGCTATCATACAATATCGAACGATAATAAACTTATACAGGAATGAAAAACCTACCATACTTGCAAGTACCACTATCGACATTAATAAAATAAAATTCATATCAAAAACTTCGGATTTAATATCATGAGTTTTAATTGTTTTTCTCATAAAAATATAATGTGCAACACTTAACAAAATATAGCATATCAATGTTGTATACGCCGCTGCAACATACCCAAATATATTAATGAATATAACATTAAGAATTAAGTTAATAAATGCTGCAGATAACGAAGCCATCATTATTTCTTTTGTTTTTTCATAATAGAACTGGATTATTGAAAAAAGGTTATATAGGAATGTAAAAAAAACACTAACAGCTACAGGTGGAACTACGTAAATAGCTGAATAATATTTTTTTCCTCCGACTATTAAAATTAGTTCTGGAGCAAAAAGTATGAAAGTGAATGACATCATCATTACAATAATAATGCAAATACGACTTCTTTTTTCTATTTCATCATATTTTTTTTCTTTTATACACTCGTATATCCACGGAGTTAATGCATTTACGACGCTGAGTTTTATCAAATTAATTACCATGGATGCAGAATAAGCTACACCATACAAAGCTGTTTCTGTTGGTCCAATCATATGGTTAATCATCAAGCGATCCGCAGATGAAAGAATTGTTAATGATAAACTATGTGGAAGAAGCGGAATATGAAGTAAAAGCGCTTTTTTCCACCATACATTGTAAAAAATTGTCCCTGCCTTTTTACAATATGAAACGATAAGAATAGATCCAAATACACATTGAACAAGTGCTATAGAGAAAACTCTTGCAGAAGCCTGCTGATTATTATCAACAATTAAAACAAAGATAATTCCAAATACTGCATTTAATATTACTTGTAAAACCGACCAAATAACAAGGGCCTTATATTTATAATTGAATCTCTGCTTCGTTACCCAAAAATTAACAACTGGTACAAAATAAGCTTCTAAAAACATTAGATACATCATTGAGCTCGTAACGCCAAATATACGATTCCAAAAATCTTTTGCTACTAAATATATTATAAACCATATTGATGTAATAATAAATGTCAGATTAATCAAAGAAACTGCAAGTTTTTCCTTTTCTTTATTATCATTCAATTTTGAAAGGTTATTTATATATATACAAGATTGAAATTCAAGACCGCATATAATTGTGAGAATACTAGCTAAAGATAAGTAAGCATTGTATAATCCATATTGATCTGTTGTCATAATCCTAGTAAAAATGGGTACAGTAAGAAAAGAAACCCCCTTTTGTAAAACTGTAGCAAAAACAAACCATAAGGATGCCTTGGCAACTATTGATAGCCCTTTATATTTACTAACCAAGCTTGATATATAATTCGAGTTAGGATTCTTCATAAAGCCTCCATTAATACTGGAATAATTGATTTATATATAATTCATAAAAGAATCAACTAAATATTTTTAGCTTTTTTTTCATCAAATCAATAAATTTACCCGATTCCAAAAGAAATACTATTTTGAGGAAAAAATCTCTTCTCAATAATATCGAATCATTAGAAAGAAGAGCCGAATGCCCATTGGGAATTTGATTTATATTTTCATTTGCAATGTTTTCCCACTTTACAACTTCTTTCTGAGGAACAAAACGACTTGCGAACTCATGTGCGTTATTACCTAAAGACTTACATTTGTTTTCATCTGAAATAATTTCCACGATTCGTTCTGCAATATCCTTATCTTTCTTTTCTAAAAAGCCTGTTTCCTTATGCATTATTGTTGTGGTTAGCCCATCATTTCTTTGCCTTGAAACAACTGGCAATCCATGTGCTGATAATTCAACAGCTGATAAACAAAAAGTTTCATCTCTCATATAATGTGATGGATTTACTATGCCAACTCTAAATGAAGATATAAACTGATTAATATAATTCCAATCTTTCGCGCCCATAAAATGAACATTTTCTGGATGCAATAATTTCTTTATTCTCTTTTTAAGAATACGTTCATAATATGGATCTGCAAATCCGCCTTTTCCAAGTTTAGCTTTTGAATTCCAAACATTAGCACCGCCAAAAATATATAATTTAGCATTAGGACGTTTTTTTTCAACATATTTCCAAATCTCTAAAAGGTTGTGAGAACCTTTTTGTGGCATAAGACTTCCAACATATACTGCTTTTTCTTCAGAATAATCACTCAAAATAGAATGGTTATAGAAGAAAGATGGAATAATATTATTTATATAAGAACATTTTGAAAAACACGGAGTATCTGACATGTTATTATATTGTGATTTACTTACACATACTACTGCTTTAATACTATTAGCATGAGCAGCTATACTTTGGCGTTTTGCATTTAAGGTATTATGTGCCCAAAGGATAATACTAACTGAAGAATCTAAAAATCGACTATTGATTCTATCTGCAGCGTTAGCATTTAAAACTATTTTTTCAATTTTATTAGTTTGACAATATTCAATAGCTTCATTTTCATCTTTTACACATTTTATATTTAATCCTTTTTTTAAATTCAAATATGTATCAGATAAAAGCAAGGCATAATTATCACCATATATTCTATTTAATTCCAGCACTGTAAGAAGAAATAAATACTGCGTTCCTCCTACGCCGGGATTTCCATACTCAATGTCTGCATTCTCTAGCTGTTTTTTATTCTTTTCTAATTGAATAAAAAAAGCCAATTTATAATCGTTCATAATTATTACCTCAAATCAATAGCATCTTTGAAAAAAACATATGCTTTATTCCTCTGTTCTTCACATAATGCTTTAACTTTTTCATACTGTATGTTCTTTGAAAGCAACTCATCTTTATAATTTTCAATTCTTCTCTCATTAAGGCCAAACATAAAAAGAAGATTTTTTAATCTACTAGTTGAAGGATTCACTTTTTCAGACACTTCTGAAAAGAACTTTGTACCAAACAATATTGAAAATAAAGTTCCATGAAATGAATTAGTGATAACATATTCAGCATTTTTTATGTAGCCCAACCATTCTCTTGGACCAATATTAAGCCTTATAGAACCCACTATTCCCGATTTTAAGTCATTAGGAATATAAATGATTTGATATCCAGTTTTTTTGCTAATATTCTTAGCAAATTGAATCAAGCCATCAGCTTTGGTAATTTTATATACCAAAATATATTTCTTTTTCAAATTTGGAGCTATACACAAAGAATCCCATTGTTCTTTAGTGAGAAGTAATGTTGGATCAGGCATCACCGTAGCATCAGTTATTCCAATATCAGCAAGAAGCTGTACCCCTTCAACTTCGCGAATTGAGATCTTGCCAATTTTCGATAAAGCCTCTTTATATAGCTCAATATATTTAGGCGGAATACTATTCACACCAATACTTGCAGCATAACTACATGTTTTCTTACCTTGATTTACAAAGTCCAAAAAGAAAGTTGTATCCTTCCCAATAATCATATAATTCCATACTTGATCACTACCTGTAACAAAAAAATCAGCTTCTGAATTTGCTTCTATAATATTATCCGCATCAAATCTTTTTGTTAACTTTAAATAATCATTCCTGAATTCATCAATATGTTTATTTTTCCCTTTATTCAAATAATACTGCATCCATCTGAAAACAAAATGTTTTGGTTTATGTAATAATTCTTTAAACCCCGGTTTTGAATATGATTGATCAATTTTTATATTATGATAATCTATAATTCTAGTATCTATAAAATTCTGAGATAAATAGGTTTGTAGCGCATAAGCTTGTAAAACAGCACCAAAATTATATGCACTATGAAATGTTATTATTCCTGCTGTTTTCTTTTTGTATTCTGTATATGCTGTTTTCATTTAATAAAACTCCTAAAAAATAAAAATATAATATATAATTATCATATAAAGGATTACCTGACATTCCATAAATTACAAAAAAGCACTGTATAAATAATGAAAATGTGAACAACGCTATATACTCCTGATGGTTACCTCTTACTGATAAAAATATATTTTTTATGCATCGAATTAGTTCAGAAAACCAAACGTAAATAAATACAACAACTCCTACAATTCCATTTTCCATTAGAACAGTAAGATAAATATTATGACCGCCTACACCTAGGATAGCATCAGCTGATAAGGATCCAGTACCTAATAAGAAGTGTTTTTTTATGCTTTTTAAAATATTACTATATATATCAAGTCTATGAGTAAAAATATCTTCGCTTTTAGTAATTCTATTAATCATTCCTTCAGAAATAGATAAATTTAATATAATAAAATACCCTACAGCTAGTATAGAAAACAAAGCAATTAGTATTATTAAAATTTGCTTTCCCAATGCTTTTCTGTTTACTATATAACATACAACTGTAGCAATTAACATGCCTAATAGTAATCCTCTTTTTGCGGATAATAATATTCCACATATTCCAAAGACATACAGACCTAAGCCATAAAGCTTTATTTTTTTCTTTTCAGTAATATTTAATAAATAATACAAGCCGCATCCACATAGCATACTTGAAAAAAAAGCTGCAGGTGCACGTTCTGGAAAAAAGCCACAGAGCCACCCATACTTTGCCCACGCATGAATCAAGTAAACCTCTTCAGAACTATATGGTAGAAATGAAAGAATTAAACTATGTAAATTAGGGTTTACGAGTTGAATTACAAGTCCAGTTGTTAACACAGGACACATTACAGAACTAAATATCAAAATCTTTCGCCATTCAACATTAAGAGTTATTGCATTAGAAACAAACAAAACAGAAACAAAGAATGAAAAAGTAAACATTAACCCTTTCATTGGAGAAACCGAATAAGCAGAGCCAAAAAAACAAATCAAACCAAATAAAAAGTATCCTGCTGCGCCTTGTTGAATGTTCAATGATTTTTTTCTATTTACAATTAATAGAAGTACCAAAGCCAATACTGGTAAAAACTTGGTAACAATGCCAGGTGCAAAATACTTTACAAAAATATTTAGTGTGAAAAAATATATAGATGCCATTACTAAGGATGATCTTTTGAATGTGATACTAAAATTATTTCTCCACTTCATTATTAGTCTCCTTAATAATCTTTTTGAATAGAATAGCAAATACATTATTCCAATCAAATACTTCTTTAGCTTTCTTGCTCAACAAATGAATTGATTCACTTGGAACAGCTTTCCATTGCTCAAATATTTCATTGATATTTATAGGAGCTTCATTATCTGGAACCGTTATTGTAACTTGAGGATCAAAATATGGACTTTTCCCACTAGTGACCACTGGAACTCCACGACAATAGTACTCTATTACCTTTAAGGTTGTGTCGATATCAGCATTCCTACGATGTAAAGCAAGACAGCCAAGTCCAACATCAAAACTTTCATACATTTCATTTAACTCTTCTGTAGTTTTAGTCCCATGAAAAAACACTCTTCTTAAACCTAATGAATTTGCCTTTTCCTCCAGATCATCTATTGTTTGACTGTGCCCTACAACATGGAACTCAATAGGAGTTCCATTTATTTCTTCATTACATTCCATTAATCCCTGCAGAACCCTATCATAGCCATGATAAGGATACAAGGTACCAACGGTAACCATTCTAAATATACCATCATTCTTTGAAGGATACGTCTTTTCTTTTAGAGTATCAGTATTAACCCCATTAGTAATTTCAATCATCTTTTTTTTCAATTTAATATGACTATTGCTTCTAATAACAGGCATAATATCACAATACTTATATACCAGTGGTGAAAAGATAGCATCTAATGTAACTTTGACAACAGCACGATGTTTTTTTCTTGAAGTACGTATTTGCTCTGCGTAAAAAGGATATGTTGGTATTTCATAAAAGACCTTTGTATTTCTCTTTTTCGCATTCTTCATAAGCTTTATTAATTTGAAGTTTGGAATCATTAAGCGAATATAAAGATGACTATATCTATCTTGTTCAATCAGTTTAATTGCGGTAGATAATATAGAACCTTCATTCTTTTTTTCAATGCCAGAAATCACATCATATACCCTACTGTTTTGACTATTAGCCTCTCCTAAAACTAGACTACATTCACCAATAACATTACCTAAAGCAGTTGCTTCTGCTATTATTTTTTTATATATTCCTTCATTTGATTCTAAATGAACATTTGCAACAAAAAGGGCTTTCATCTTTTTTCCCCCCTGCAATTTCTTACACGCTTTCTTATCTTCATCAGTTTTATCAATCTATAAACTCTCCGATACAACTTCACAGGCATAGAATACCCTTTTGTTGCTCCACCTGTTGAAACATTATTTCCATGTCTTCTATATGTAATCAAAGGTTCATTTATTAAAGATGTTTTAAAATAGCACTCTGCAACTGATGCTAACCACAAATCGTGCTCCATCAAGTATGCATTCTTCGGAAATGGTAAAGCCACGTCCAACACATTACGTTTAAAAGCCATACAACATCCTAGATAACGAGTTTTAATCATCAACCGCCAAAAGCCAGTTTTAATATTATAGTCTTTAATACGAGAATAACTTATAATATTCCCGTCTTTATCTATTGTCTGACAATCTGAAACAGTAAAATCTACAGTTTCTAATTCCTTTAAAGTGCGCTCTACTTTGTTCGGACACCAAAGATCATCTTGATCTGAAAGAAAAATTATGTCTCCCTTTGCTTTTTTTAAAGCATTTTCAAAATTTCTAACAAAGCCATGATTATCCTTGTGAAGAAAAACCTTTATTCTCGGGTCACCAAAGCTTTTTATTATTTCTAACGTGTCATCAGTTGATAGATCGTCAGATATAATTAGTTCATCATCTTTTGATAGCTGCGATAAGATCGTATCTATCTGCTCCTTTATAAATAATGCCCCATTATAAGTTGCCATACACACTGAAATCATTTTGTTGCACCTATACTCTTTCCCAAAGGTTTAATTCTTTTTTATACTTTCTAATTATTCTTGCTGGATTTCCCGCAATCACGCAATAATCAGGATAATCGCCCCTAACTACTGAATTAGCACCAACAATACACTGCTTTCCAAGTCTAGTACCCGCCAGAATAACTGAACCGTAGCCAATAAAACAATTATCACCAATTATGGTATCATTTTCTATTACATCTTGATCAAGGACATGTTTATCAAGTTCTTTATAGCTATGGTCGCAATTTGTAATAAATACATTTCCCGAAATTGTAACATTCTTTCCAATCTTTAATGGACGAGAATATGCAACAACATGAAAATTTTGACCAATAGAAGTGTTTTCTCCAATTATTACTTCGGCTCTTTTTGAGCATATTTCAACACGAAGCCCAGGATAAATCCTAACTTTCTTTTGTATTCTAAGTCCAGATAATCTACTTATGTACATAGGCCTCCCTATATATCCTGGAAATGAGATGTGTGCGACTATTCCGTATACTAAACATCTAACACTCCATATTAATTTAGAGATATTCATCTTTGTATCACCTCATCATAACACTATATTTTATGAAAGAATCTCCTGTAGCCAACATCTTAAGGAATACTTTTTATATATTGTTTCATCAATTGAAACATAATTACTCTTAAAAAACACATTATCTAAATCAAATCTTCCTTTATATAAGTAAATGTTTTCAGGACGATAAAAATCATAATTAATGATATCTTCATTTGTTGTAATTAGTTTTTTATTCGCGCCTAAAGCTTCTATAACCCTTATAGTTAATCCTAATTGTCCCGCTTGCGCTGAATCGAGTACGCATCTCGAATTCACATAGGTATCATGCATTTCTTTCCCTTTTAATGGGGTATAATGAAACTCTTTCATATGTGCTTTTCGTAGCTCTTTATTCATTATTTTTCTATAAATAAATACAATTCGTGAGGGATAAAAGAAATATATAAATTGCTTAGGGTATACTTCACGCAACTGTGACGACATCTCTGTTACATATTTGTACTTCTTAGGATGCGCTGTTCCTACAAAACAAAAATCATATTTAAAACTATCTTTTGGTTTCTCGCCCATTTTCTCATATTCCCTTGAATAAAACAATGGAAGGAACTTTATATATGAGTTTTCTTCAACATCCCGTCTGTCAAATGAATAAATCTTATCAAAAAAATGCTGAACGCTCTTTATATATGGAAAATTAATTTGAGAATCCCATTGGTAGAGAACAAATTTTGCATCTGATTGCTTATTCTTTAATTGTTGAATCATTTCTTCACTAAAGGAAAGCGATTGTCCAGATATCAAAAAAACAACATCATATTTCTTAGAGCTTACAGTTTCCATTACTTTATTAAAATAATTTGAAATATAGTGACTTAGTATGTTTTTTTTGATTCTAATTGCTGCCTTTACCCAAGGATTTGTGCTAGGGCGGTCATCAAAGTAATCGACTTCATATCCTAAATTATTAAGCTCCTCGGATATTAGTTGAGGATAGTTAAAAAAATTGGGCATGATAAGAAGTAGTTTCATCAGTCAATCTCACCTTACATTATTATTTATTATTATAGAATATTAGTCTCTCCTAAACAAATCTCTCGTATAAACTTTAGCTTCTACATCATCAAGAACACTATCATAACGATTTGCAATTATAGCCTGAGAACGATTCTTGAATTCTTCCAGATCATTCACGATTTCAGAACCATAAAATGAACTGCCATTTTCAAGTGTAGGCTCATACACAATTACCGTTGCGCCTTTTGCTTTGATACGCTTCATAACACCTTGAATTGAACTTTGACGGAAGTTATCACTATTACTCTTCATCGTCAAACGGTAAACACCTATAACAACATCTTTCTCGCCAACATATCCACCGGTATAGCTATTTCCACCAGCCATTTGAAGAACACGATCAGCAATAAAGTCTTTTCTCGTTTTATTAGATTCTACGATTGCTTTTATAAGCTCTTCTGGTACATCAGCATAATTAGCAAGCAACTGCTTGGTATCTTTGGGCAAACAATAGCCACCATAGCCAAAGGAAGGATTATTGTAATGGCTTCCAATTCTAGGGTCAAGGCAAACACCGTTGATGATTGCCTGTGTGTCCAAGCCTTTCATTTCGGCATAAGTGTCAAGTTCATTAAAGTAGGATACTCGAAGTGCCAAATATGTATTAGCAAATAGCTTTACCGCCTCAGCCTCGGTAAAGCCCATAAACAATGTTTCAATGTCAGTTTTTTCGGCACCTTCTTGCAAAAGCTTAGCAAAAATTCCCGCTATGTTACGACTATCCCCATCGCAGCCAACAATAATACGACTCGGATAAAGGTTATCATACAAAGCCTTAGATTCTCTAAGGAACTCTGGACTAAAAAGAATTTTATCCGTCTTAAACTTCTCACGTACACTCTTCGTATATCCTACGGGAATTGTTGACTTGATAATCATCATAGCTTTAGGGTTACTATCCATTACAAGACGAATAACCGCCTCAACCGCTGACGTGTCGAAGAAATTCTTCTGTGAGTCATAGTTAGTAGGGGCGGCTATTATAACAATATCAGCGTCTTCATATGCAGATGCACCATCAGTAGTTGCAGTAAGGTTAAGCACTTTTTCAGCTAAATACTTTTCGATATATTCATCCTGAATAGGAGATTTCTTTTCGTTTATCAAAGCTACTTTCTCAGGCACAATATCAACAGCAGTAACCTTATGATGCTGTGATAACAAAACAGCGAGGGACAGCCCCACATAGCCTGTACCAGCAACTGCAATTCGTAAATCCTTATAATCTCTCATTCAAGACAATCCCTTCATTACTATACTTCTAAAACATAGATAAAAACTCATTTTCATCCATTTAAAACCTATTTTCAATTATCGACAGAACCCTGTCTGCCCCTCTATAAAAGTGCATAGCACTTTGAATACATTATATAACTCAAGCCACTATCTCGGAAATTTAACACAATTTCATCGATATTCCGCTATTTAAAAGCCTTTTCACAAAATGCAGCCTTCTTTGAGTTGACCGGAAACATGCTCTGCAGATATGCTTATATAGCATTTCCGTGCGGCAACTTTTTAAGAAGGCTACACACTGCATCATCTTTTCACACATGACAATGTTCATTTCCTCATTATAATCTTACTAATTCTCTTTTTGAAAAAGCGCATTTCCAATTTGAAAAACAAAAAACGGATAATATAGTATGCGATACAAAAACCATGATGCCGCCGCAAAGGCGGTATCCTAAAAAGGATATTTTTTCCTTTAAAATGGTTTGCATCTCATACTATATCACCCGCTATTATAAAACTCTATATTTAGACTAAAATTATTAAAAGCACCCAATCCAACGTATTTCTGTCTATTTGGAATTGTAAATATTTGCAACAATCATATTTAATATATCTTTACTGATTGTAATTATCTGATTAGCAATTTTTAATCAATTTATGTTTACAATTATAACACCTTTTGTGGCTACAGTCAATACAGAATGTGATATTTTGTCAATTTATAGGAAAAAGTAATATTCAAAGCATTAATAATCCGTCATTTTTCTATATTCGTTTTTGCATCAAGTAATTTAACCCAGAAATATTCCAATCTGTTTATTTTATAATAGTTCACAAAAGCCCCTGTGTTACTACTTACAAAACTATTATAGTTTATGCCAAACGTAACATAATGCGCATCTGCTACAAACTTATCAGTTTGAAATATCACATATCAATTATTGATTTTTTACCACCATTGACTAGTTTACAGTCTTTTTTCAGGGGAAATAAAAAGAGGCGGACACCCGCCTCTCTTTAATATGATTGATTCTGAAAAAAGTTGTATGATTACATATATTCATTGAAGATAGCTTCCATGTCATCCATGTCCATATCGTCAACGTCATTGATTCTATCCCAACATGTCGAGTTGGAAGAATCATTTTCGTCATCTGAGTATCTGCAAATAATATTATTTAAAATCATAAGGAATCCCCCTCCTCCCTATCTTTTTCATTTATATTATACCGAATTTACGTTATTTTGTCAATAGCTATTTATAATTCATCTTAAGCTACAATAACTCTTTATTCTGCATAGAAATTTACTTCAAGTATCTGAATTCGTAGTCTTCCCGTAACTCTTTGAGCCTGCTTTTCGGTGTTGTAAATCCAAAACGGCAATCATACTCAACGAGCATTAAGTAATCAAATGGTGACAATGTACATGAAATAATACTTCCCCCTTCTTTGCATTTGATTAGGCACTTTTCGATCACAGGCAATCCGCCCGATCCTTCATGACACATATACAAATCAGACGAATCAAAGTTTATCCACCGACTAAGCAGGAAATAACGACTCCTATCGAACGAGTTTTCAAAACTATCAACAATCCGGAGCCAGGCCTTATTTACGCTCATGGTCATCAGAATCACATACAATGGCGGAACATCGCCTGATTCATGCGTGAAACTGATAGTTTTATCCTTTGTATTGATCGCTATATTGCAAATACTTTTGTTGTCATCGAATCTGAAATCATCAGTAAACGTCTCAAATCGGCTAATAATAACGTCTCTCTTTTTCTTTTCCATAAAAGCTCCTTTTCCCTTCAATCAGAAGTAAACACACAACAATTTATCCCGTAAGTATATCAATATAACAATATATCTTTCAAAAAGTGAAATAATAGAAATTCCGCCACTAAGGCGGCAATCATACTCATTTATATGGAACTTATCATTACTCATTTTGATAGAAGCTGAGCCTTCCAGAGGATAGGATTTTTCTGTATATACAGATAATCTATTGCTTTTTCAGGATTTCTGCTGTATAATAAATATAAAATCGCAAACGAAGGGTGTGAAATAATGCTTGATAATTTTATCATAAGAGATCATATTCTGAAGTCCTACAATGGAAATGAAGCTGATGTCCGGATTCCAAGGGGCGTAACAGAGATCGGCGAACGAGCTTTTTCACATTGCGAAACGATGATCAGTATTGTCATTCCTGACACTGTAAAAGCCATCGGAAAAGGTGCCTTTGCATATTGCACAAATCTTAGAAGCATTAAAATGCCGGGCAGCGTAAAGGAGATACGCTCCGCTGCATTTCTCGGCTGTGATAAATTGCGTCAGGTTTCACTTGCCGGCGGTTTACTTTGCATTCAGGAGCTGACATTTGCCGAATGCAGCAGTCTGACCAATTGCAGGATTCCCGGAGGCGTGATAAAAATTGAAAAAATGCCTTCCGCAACTGTATATCCCTTCGTCATCTTACAATCCCTCACAGTGTAACGGAAATCAGTGAAAATGCATTTGACGGGTGCGGACAAATTGAATTTACTGCGCCGCTACCACCTGAAGATCATATATCAGAGGAAATAAAACATCAGATAAACGAGCTGCGTGAAGAAGGCTTTATCATACAGCCTTGCAGAAAAAGACTACAGCTGTCCCGTTATAAAGGGGAAAAAGAGCAGGTTACGATCCCCCCGATCGTGACAAGGATCGCAGATAAGGCTTTTGCATGGAACACAACTGTGAAAAAGATCATCATGCCGGATACCGTAACTGAAATCGGCAAACAGGCATTTGACGGCTGTTCTGCACTGGAAAGTGTGGTTCTGTCCGATCGTATAATCGTGATCCCTGAGAGTGCTTTTTCCCACTGTCGTTCACTTACGGGCATTGTTCTGCCGGATAGTGTGACCGAGATCGAAAGCAGTGCTTTTGAATTCTGCACAGAGCTGAAAAATGTCACTCTATCAAAAACGCTTATCTATATACGGTATGATGCTTTCATGGGATGCAGGCAGCTCTGTCAGATCGAAATACCGGTCAGTGTGAAACGGATCGACAGCGGTGCATTCAAGTCCTGTACTTCTCTGACAAATGTTTCTCTTCCGTACGGTGTGCAGATCACGCGCACACATACAAGCAGGCAGATCATCAGCAGTTCTACTATGATGGAGCCGGCGTATGAGGCAGAAGTTCAGATACCCGGTTCTTTTGCGGACACCCCCTTCGGAAGACGGACCGGTTCGGAATGACAAATAAAAAGAAGCTCCGCTGAGCCGTACTACAAAAAGGAGAATATATATCAATGAAAAAGCTTCTTATCATAAACACACTGCTTTGCATACTCACTGCGGCTTTGACAAGCTGTTCAGACAGTAAAGCCAAAACAAACGAAGAATCACAAACCACATCTGCTGTTACAGCAACCGCAGCTGAGAACACGACCGAAAACACCACCGTACAGACGACTTCTGTTCCTGTTTCAACAAAAACCGAGACCGTATCGGCAGCAGCTTCTGTATCCGAGTTTGATCCTCACAGCATTGACAGATTAAGCCTCGGCGGCTGTCATACCGGATTTGTGAAAGAAGACGGCAGTCTTTATGTGTGGGGATGCGGATATGCACGTCAGCTCGGAAACGGAGAATATACTATAGCTGATAATCCGATAAAAATAATGGATGATGTGGAGAAAATAGACTTCGGCTTTGAGAACAGTGCCGCTATAACCAAAGACGGAAGCCTGTACATATGGGGGAAACACAACCCTATTCCTGACGGACCAAGCGGACTGTTTATGAATCCTGACGTTCCTGAAAAAATAATGGATAATGTAAGTTCAGTCAGTCTGGGAACACACCATACAGCTGTAATAAAAAATGACAACACTCTGTATATGTGGGGTGATAACTATAAGGGTGAACTCGGCAACGGAAAAAGCGGATATTATGAATATTCTGATACTCCCATAATGATAATGGAGAATGTCAGATGTGTGAGTCTCGGGTTCCTGCATAGTGCAGCAGTGACAACTGACGGAAGTCTTTATACATGGGGATGCAACAGAAAGGGGCAGCTTGGCAATGGTAAAAGCGGTGAGTCAGAAGTAGAAGCTGAACCTGTAAAGATCATGGACAATGTTAAATTTGTCAGTGTCGGCGAGGAACACAGCGCAGCTATCACAGAAGACGGAAGCCTTTATATGTGGGGAGATAACCAATACGGACAAGTTGGAAACGGAAAAAGCGGAGAGGGTGAAATACAAACCGAACCCGTAAAGATAATGGACAATGTTCAGTATGTCAGTCTCGGTATGCTGTTCAGTGCGGCAATAACCAAAGAAGGCAGCCTTTTTATGTGGGGCGAAAACGGCAGCGGTCAGCTCGGAAACGGAGAAACCGGCTACAAAGTACTATCAAGTGTACCTATAAAAATAATGGATAACGTTGAAACCGTAAGTCTCGGAAACGGGCACAGCGGAGCTTTGACAAAAGACGGTGAATTATATATGTGGGGCAATAACAGCCTTGGCGGTGTTGGAATAGAAAGTGATGACTATTCCATTCCAGTCCCCACAAAGATCGATATAACGTGACCTTCGTGAAAAAGGTCTCAGAATTCTCCGAAAGGATCTAACCGAATAAAACGAAGAAAGCAGAGAGCATATTCGCAGGCAAATACAATCATGGAGGACTTGTATGAAAAAATTATTGTTTAAATCACTGATCGCAGCATTGGTCATTAATGCTGCGGGTATAATTATAAATCTTATCTCTTTTTGGACGGACGGGACATTTTTACTTGCAAAACGGATCAACGGCGGCGAATGTACTGGATGGTGCGGTTTCGGCTTGCTCTTAACAAAAATCATTCCCATTGACCCGGTAAACGATCCAAATGCATACAGAACCAGCATAACACTTGATATACCGAGCTTGTTGGTTACACTTTGCGCAGGCTTCGTTTTGAGCTTCATAATATTCCTGATCGCCCATCTTTTTAAAAAGGGAAAAGAATAATATAATGCGTTGAGGAAATGAATATGTGAGGTATATGTTTGGATATGTCATTGTATGATAAAAGCCTGAAAGCATTATGCTTTCAGGCTTTTCCTGTATCCTCAGCATTCATAAAAAAGGGACAGTTCAATGAACTGTCCCTATATTGCATCAGTAGTCTATCCCGTGGATATGATAACGGTATTCCCTTGAAAAGCTTACATCATAGGAATAATTTGCACTGTCAGAACCTGCGCTGTGCATACTCTCAAGGCTGAGCACCATGCCAAGCGGAAGAATCTCAAATGAAGTTTCGCCGTGCTCCCATTTCTTTATTATTACTCCCTTGTCTGTAAACTCAACTATCTCAAGGATAAAGAAGTTAACTTCAGGATCATTCTTTTCCCATTTGCCCTCCGAATACTCCCAGAATTTATCCCCCTCGGAAATGCTGAAGTCCATATACTCATCATCTTTTTCGATCCAGTTTCCTGCATAGCCGTAACCGTTGTAATGAACGACAACATTCATTTTATAATCATAGTAGCGGGGATTCGTCAGATAACCGTTATTACAGCTTATAAGCTGCTTTCTCAGCATAGTAAGATCGAATGCGTCTATCCTGCCGTCCCTGCAGAGGTCTGCCCTCGTCCAGTCGGGCATGGTAACATCATCTGCGCCCTTCAGCCATTTCTGCAAAGTCAGCATATCCGCGATGCCGAACACATTATCTCCGTTTACGTCTCCGAGGCACTTCCACTCAACCTTTTCACCATGGTATTTGCTCTTCGGAACCGTCACCTGTAAGATACACAGGTAATCAGTGTTGCATATACCGTAATCGGGTGAAGGTTCAACGTAGTATACTGCGATCTTCCCGTCAGAGGCCACAACGTCCTTGATGCTAACACCACTGCCGCCTGAGGAGTCAACTTCCCAGTCAAGGAACAGCACATTGTCCTTGAAGAACTCATCACTGTATTTCGAAAGCACCTTTCTCTGGAGGCTTTCGCTTGAAAACCAGGAGGACACTATCTCAGTGAGCTCCTCCTCGGAAGTTATCACCGCAGGATTATTCTCTTGCATTTTTTCGTAATTGATCCCACGTACCGTTGTTGCTATCTTGTCCATAGAAGTAGTTCTGCCCACAAAATCGGATTTTCTTACGTTAAAGACTATATCTGCGGTATTATCAGGGTATTCGTCTATTATCACCGCATTCCATAAATAGGGCTCATAGCCCTCGGGCAGATACTTTTCGTCAATGCAAAGATCGTGCACGGTCTTGCCTTTGAACTCCGTATCCCAGTAATATGGATTATTGCCCTCGCAGTACCTGATAACTCCGCCGAACAGGCTCAGCACATCATCATTGGGTATCTCTATAGGCTCACCCGTGTCAATATCAACTACCTTGATACGGACAAGATCGCTTTCCAGCACCTCGTTGTCATTCCAGAGAACATAGGAACCGTCATACTGCTCCTTGGGTATCTCCACCCTTAGAATATCAAAGTCCGAGGTCCTCATGAGTACTCCGTCTATCACGGAGGTATAGTCGATCACCAGATGACCGTCCTTGAACACCACGTCTCTGAGACCGTGCTTGAACACGCGCCCCTTATAGGGATCGAGGTAGGTATTGAGCAAAAGCACATAGTTCTCGAAGAACAGCTCCGAATACTGCGCCGAGAACTTATTGGCTGCTTTCTCATTCAGATACATTGAAAGGAAATCATCAAGTTCCTCCTTGGAGGTTATTACCGCATCGTATCTGCTATATTTATCGTATATCTCTGTCGCTGAAGTCTTGAGATCCCCCGAATATATACTGTAGGACGAAAATGTGAACCTTGCGTCGCTGAGGTACGAGTCATTGAAAGTTATATTCGTCCTCCCTCCGGTAACGGTGCAGTCCGCAACAAGCGTCTTTTCAACAAAGGGAACACCTGCATCAACGCCCCTTGCAAAATCCCACCTGATGACGTCGTTTCCATCGCCTGTTGCCCTGTAAGCGTAGACCGTCGATACGGTGCCGCCGTCCTCGAGAGTTTCTGACTCGAGCCTGCACACCGACTGATATGCCTTCTGGAAAAGACCGTTGTATATAACAGGGCCGTTCCAGCTGTATGCCGTGCCGATAGCACGGTCAAGGCAGAACACAACGAGGTCATCCCGTGTGGACATCTGCCCGTGCTCGGTCATATAGGTATTGTACTCCGCCACACTGTCGGGAAGCCAGCCGTAGACATCGGTCTCGGTTACCTCCATATTCTCTCCAACAGAGAAGGAATAGAATGCTCCGGCATTCACGCCCTCCAGATCAAGCCCTGCCTCCTCAGCAAGAGCGTTGTTCGCAAAAACGGGATCGTATCCGTCCTCAGGCATAATACAGATCATTATGGACGTATCGGTCAGCGCCACCGCAAATTCTCCCTGCTTCTGTGCCTGATACAATACGACCTCATAGCAGTCGCCGGTTTCCGATCTCTTCGAGGAGTAGACCTCCCTGCCGATCTCCTTCATAACGCCCTCTGTAGCCTTTACCGAATAAAGTAAAGACTGCTTCTCCCCTACGGGCTGCAGATCATTCTCCTTGAAGACAACGCATACAAATCCGCCCTCTGCATGAGTCGCGCCGTAGGTATTTCGGAAATCCAGAGCGGATCCAAAATCATTAGGCACCCAGTCAGGAATTGCTGCCTCCGCGGTAGTTTCCTCCGCGTACACAGCTGAAGGGGCGAGGAGCGAAAAGCTCTCCGATGAAAGAGGAACTATTGCGGTCACAGCTGCAACAACAGCAGCCGCTGTTCTTTTAAACTTCATTGTGTTCACCTGCCATTCATAAATTATTGCAGAATACTCTGCTTTTCCTAATTATAGCATACAGCTCTGCCGCTTGTCAATGCAACTTACCCCCTCAAAAATGCATCTTACCTGATTATAGGATTCCTTAAACCGCCTAAAGCACCGCTTAAAAGAAAAGGAATCAACCGTATTCCGTTGAATAGTCCATATATAGTTGCTATAAATATTTAACATAAAAGCCGCCTGTAAAAAGGCGGCTGATTAACATCTGAATTTGAACCTTTGTCCGAATCCGGCATTATAATTTCTTCATTCGTTGACAGCATAAAGATTACATTCATCGCTTCAAATAACGCATCTGCCGTAAGATATTGATAAACTCAGCATAAGCTTCATCAGGGCAATTGACATTATCAAGCACCTTCTCAATACTGTCCATTGAGGTATATTGGTATGTTGAGAGTACAGTCTCCCATGAAAGCTCGTGAGACTGAAAGAACTTGAAGAGCGCAGCTTTCAATTCCGGGTTTTCATATATTTCCTTAATACTTGTATGCTCACCCCAGCTGTATGGCGATTCACCGTCATATCTCAGAATTATACCGGAAGGATCACTCCAGTCGATGGAGTTTGAATCCTCAACTGTAGCGTTCAGTACATACTCACCGTCCTCAAGTGTCCATTCGTGAAGATCAGGATCCCGGCTTTCAAAGGAACGCCTGTTAACGTGAAGATGAACTGTAACGGTCTGATGAGGTTCTATATATACCTTTTTAAATGCACAGAGTTCGCAGGCAGGCTTTGTCAGTGTTGATTCAGGATCATGCACATAAATCTGTACTACAGTCTTTCCTGCGGCTTCGCCTGTGTTTTCTACATCTGCTGTCAGTTCAAGTCCGTTTTCGATACTACCGCTTTCAACGCGAAGATTGCGAACTTCAAACGTAGAATAGGAAAGCCCGTAACCAAAATAATATCTTGCATAATCTGCTTCGGTATTGCGATGGCGGAGTGTCACATAATATCGGTAGCCGACAAAAATACCTTCTCCGTAGTTCACAGTCATACCGTCACCGGGGAAGTTAAGATATGTCGGCATATGATCCTCAATGTACGGAAAAGAAAGCGGCAGACGTCCTGACGGATTTACATTTCCGCTGAGAATATCAGCAATTGCAGCAGCTCCCTGCATTCCTGGCAGTGAGACCCAGAATACAGCATCAAACAAATCAAATACTGCACCTGTAACAGGACCTGATATATTCAGTATCAGAACGGAGCGCATATTGTTACGCTTAGCATATCCGCAAATCTCACTTATTGTTTTCATTTCATAATTATCAACGGATAATGTTTTGCGGTCATTGCCCTCCTGTCCAGCAACGTTAAGCACATAGACGACCGTATCAGCTTCATCGTACAAACCGGTCCGAGCATCCTCAAAATGCCTGTGTAATTCTGAACATAAGTCTGTATTACGGTCGGTGCGAACGCAGGCACTCCCCTCTCCGCAGGTCAATAGTTCTCCGTCCATTGTTCCCACAAGTGCAATTTTAGAAGAAGCAGGCAGCGGACAGCATTTTTGTCCAGATTCAACGGAGCAGAAAGAGTTTTTCAGCATGACGATACCTTCGGCTGCCGCTTTATAGGCAGCACGGTCAGTCATTTCTGTATCGATATGCCCTGTTGGAGGCAATACATATTTTTTTGCAAGATCAACGGCACGTTCTGCCGATTCTGTAAGCTTTTCAGGTTCAAGCGTTCCGTATTCCAGTGCTTTTCTGAGAGGTTCAGGCGAAACAGGTCCCGGCATATTGACATCACAGCCTGAATTAACTGCTTCGGCAGGATGATACACCGCTCCCCAATCGCTCATAACAAGTCCATTGAAGCCCCAGTCTTCACGGAGAAGCTCCGTCAGCAGCCACTTGTTTTCAGTACACGGCACACCGTTTATCTGATTATATGCAGCCATTACAGTTGTACAGCCTGCTTTGACGCAGGCCTCAAATCCGGGAAGGTAAAGCTCGTAAAGAGCCCGTTCCGATATTATCTCATTTATTCCCTGACGGTTAGTCTCCTGATTATTGGCTGCAAAATGCTTTACATTTGCCGCAACACCCTGAGACTGAACACCTCTGACAAGCTCAGGGGCAAGCTTCGTAATAAGGTAAGGATCCTCGGAGTAACCCTCAAACAGTCGCCCTGCTCTGAGGTCACGATGAAGATTTATGTTCGGTGTTCCAAGCAGCACATGAACACCGTAGGCCCGGGCCTCGTGTCCAAGTGCCAGACCGACCTGATATACTGTTTCAGGATTCCATGCTGCTCCAAGCAGCATACCCGGCGGATAACAGCCGGGAGCTGTCATTTCAGGTATTATCGAACGAAGCTGTTCACAGAGCCAGTTGTATAGGCCCATTTCTTCCTGAGAATCAAGCAGATCAGGCTTATAGAAATTCTCAAGCACTTTTCTGAATACAGCAGTACCTCTTTCGGGACGATCTGCTTTTTCCATCAGATCACCGAACAGCTGCTCAAAGTTGAGGCCTGTTTCTCCGTCAAGCATCTGAATACGAGGAACTCCCTTACTGGGCAGCTCACCCATACCGAAAAAGGACTGTCCGTTAATCATTATTATCTGTTCATCGGTTGTCAGCTCCATACACACTCCCCTTTCTGCTTGTTTATATTCGGACTTCTATTCATTCAGCATCGTCCCAGTAATCCTTTGTAATGTCAGCAAGATAGTCATCTCCGCAGTTAACAAAATCAATGAATAATTTTTCAATTTCATCATCTTTGAAATTCATCAAGTACCTTAGTGCCGCTGCAATTATCTGCTTTGTGTCACCACTGAACGAATTAAAACGTGTAAACTTCACAAGCAGTTCCTTTGTACGTTTATCATGTAATCTTACAAATCTGCCCATAAGAACCTGCGCGTAATAGACAGGATCTTCCTGCTGAAAGACATAGTAATATATGTCTTCCGCGGACATATTTTCAACAGCGCTGTAATCACAGGCGATCTCCCCCGCAAGCTGATATGCATACGGATAATAATATGCGCTTTCCGTATAGCATTTTTCCCATTCCCGCTCAGTGAATCTGCTCTCTACAGGAAGGCCCTTGTACAATTCGGGCGTAGGAAACTTCTTTTTTACGAACGCCCTTTCCATCTGTTCTGTATATTGTTTATTCAGTTTTGAAGGCAGGCAGACAGTTCCGTCAAACGGGATATCATATACAGGATCCGGTTCAAACCCGAAACTGATATGCATATTATCTCTTGCTCCTGCCAGGTGTCCCTTTGTGATAAGAATAGTATCGAGAGGAGCGTGAAGTCTCGCAGCCGCGCAAGCCTTGTGATGTCCGTCAAGCAAAGCGCTCATGCCGCCCATAGCGTTATATGCAACAGCTCTCGGTTTTGGCTTTCCGCTGCCGAAGAGCTCCATATAATGCTTTACACGGCTTTCGTCGTATCTGTCACAGGACTGAGTGGGATAAAGAAATACGCCTTTAAGATCAGCAAGCTTCATGATCTCGGAAATATAATAAGCGTCTGTATATGCATTGTAAGATGTAAGCTCATCAGGAACTGCCCAGAAAAATCTGCCGTCGCCGTCAACAGGAAATGTCTGTGTATCCCTGATAAGATATACTCCGTCCTCGAATAATCCGATAAGCGGTCTTATTGCTTCAAGAGAGCTTTCAATATCAGTAAAACCGCTGTTTATCTTATCTGATATCTCTGTAAGTTCCGCACATTTCACACTGTCAAGTCCGTAACCTGTCGCAAGAATTCCGCAGCAGGTAGGGCAATAGCTCGGGTGCATCTCGATTATCGGAACTCCGTTAAGAGTCATTACCATAGGATACGTCATATTATTTTCATTCTCTTCCATGCTTCTCAGTTCACACTTAAGAGCGGCTTTTGCACCTGTTACTGCTATTATAATACCATCGGGTACTTTCTTTATGATATTGATCTTCGTGCTTCCGAAAAATCCCATACTAACACCACCTATCAGCATTTTCTTCATTATATCATGAAATAGGAAGATTTTCAAGCCAACATGGCGATATATAAAGCACCGCAAAATGCGGTGCTTTAATGTAATATTCATTTTATATTCCAACTATTTCGTTTACTGAGAACAGTACAGCGTTTCCTGAAACTATAACAGTATCGTCTACACATTCACAACAGAGAGTACCGGTTCGTTCAGATGCCTGAAAAGCAGTAATACTCGGTTTACTCAGCCTCCTGCTCCAATAAGGAGCTATCATACAATGAGACGAACCTGTCACCGGATCTTCACTTATACCGTATTTTGGAGCAAATACCCGTGAAACGCAGTCGTAATCACTTCCTTTGGCAGTTACGGCGACACAAGCACCATCAAGCTTTGAAATAAGCTCCATATCCGGCTGTAAGTCTCTTACCTCGGCTTCATCGCGCAGAACGAACAGTATATCACGATCTTTGTAAGCAGCAAGAGGAATGCTACCAAGTGCTTCAATCATCATATCGGTTATCTCGATATGCTCCAGCTTATATGCGGGAAACTCCATACTTATCAGTTTTCCGGACCTGCTGACAGTAAACTCACCGATTTGTCCGTGAAAACTCAGCTTATTTGCATCATGTTCATAGTAATTGAAGAGAATGAAGGTAGATGCAAGAGTGGCATGTCCGCAGAAATCGATCTCACTCCTGGGAGTGAACCAGCGTATATGATATCGATCATTTTCTTTTACGACAAACGCAGTTTCAGATAAATTATTCTCAGCAGCGATATTCTTCATCAGATCATCGTCCGGGAATGAATCTATAATACATACAGCTGCCTGATTGCCTGAAAACAGCTTGTCCGTAAAAGCGTCAACTATGTACTGTTTCATTTATTCCTCCTGAGTTTATATTTATTTTTTCATTGATTCTGTCAAGTGAATTACTTACGAGCATATTATCACCTGGATAAGATACGCAGACATATATCATCTCTGTGTTCAGCAGCATAACAGCCTGTGTGGCTACCCTTTTTTATTATACGGTCGTAACGGAAAAAAGTCAATGGAACACCATGAAAATCACTGTTATCACAGTACACACAGCGCAATAATCGCCTTGACAGATGCGGAAATACGTGGTAAAATCAGTTTGTCTGTGATTATCAGCAGTTGATTTCGTTTAGATTTATACAAAAAGCTTATATAATTACCACATCACCTTAGTCACACAGCGTTTTTATTATTTATAATTAATAAGGAGATGTTTCAATGAGCAATATGAAGAAAACTGCGGCAGCTATCCTTGCTGTTGCACTTATGGGAACAGCCATTCCCTTCAGTGGAATCAGCTCTCCCCTGTCAGCTCCTATTACTGCAAACGCAGAGGAGCAGACTTCCACAGCATCATTTAAAAATGGCATACTTACCCTCAGCGGTAACGTCGTAAAAAAAGATGTTCAGAATTGGAGAAGTAATTCCGACGTAGAAAAAGTAGTATGTACAGAAGGTACAGTGCTTCCTGCGGACAGTTCATCACTTTTCGCATTCTTCAGAGCCACGGAGATTGATCTTTCAAATGCGAGTACAACCGGCGTCACCAACATGAAGAGTATGTTCTACGAATGTTCAAACCTTGTAAAACTGGATATCAGCAGCTTTGATACCTCGAATGTTAAGAATATGTATCAAATGTTCCAGAACTGCAAAATGCTTGAAGCACTTGATGTAAGCGGCTTTAAAACCTCAAATGTAACTGATATGAGCTGGATGTTCCATAACTGCCAAAAGGTATCTGTAATTGATGTAAGCGGCTTTGATACAAGCAAGGTAACGGAAATGAGCCATATGTTCTCCAGCTTGACCATTACTTCACTTGATCTCAGCAAATTCAAAACATCATCAGTTGAGAACATGTCATATATGTTCGGCGGTAGCACAGGTTTCACCTCGCTGGATCTGAGTTCATTTGATACTTCAAATGTTACAAATATGCAAGGCATGTTCTCCGGATGTACAGGTCTTACATCAATAGATGTAAGCAAATTCAAAACATCAAAAGTTACAAGCATGACCCATATGTTTTCGAAGTGTACGTCACTTACATCCCTTGATCTCAGCATGTTGGACACATCAAGCGTAACTCAGGTGGCTTTTATGTTCAGCGGCTGTACCGGTCTTACCTCCATTAATCTCAAAGGTTTGAAGACACAGAACATTACTAATATGTATCAGCTGTTCAGCGGGTGCTCCAGTCTTACCTCCATTGATCTCAGCACTTTTGATACTTCAAAGGCAGAGGATATTAGATGTATGTTTGCGGAGTGCAGGAGCCTAACTTCTCTTGATCTCAGAAACTTTGATACCTCAAATGTAACGAGCATGGGAAGTATGTTTGACGGTTGCAGCAAGCTCACTTCTCTTGATCTCAGCAGCTTCAAAACCTCAAATGTCACCGATATGGGATTAATGTTTGACGACTGCGCACTGAAATCACTTGATCTAAGCAACTTCGATACCTCGTCCGTAACAGATATGTCCAATATGTTCAGACGCTGCACAGCTCTCGAATCAGTTAATGTAAGCAGCTTCAACACTGAGAACGTCAGAAATATATCCGGTATGTTTCTCTCATGCCAGAAGCTAAAAGATCTCGACCTCTCAGGCTTTGACATGAAGTGTGTTACTTCAAAGAATAATATGCTTAAAGGCTGCGACAAGCTGAAGCCGGATATGGTATATGCCGCGTTCTACAATACCACTCTCGACGGTACTATAAACCTTAACTTCCACATCAAGTCATGCGACAACCTTGCAAAGGTAGTCCTCAGTGGTCCCAACGGAGATATCACCTTCACAGATATATCAGACTATCTCCAGGACAACGGAATGTATCAGCTTGCATATCCTCTGAATTCCGATCAGGGATATAAGATGGTCACACTGTCTGCATACAACAGCGACGGCAGAAAGCTCCTGGTATGCACCAATGATGACGCAATCCTGGATCACAGTCAGATCAGCCGCAACCTTTATTCATACCTTGAAAATCTTCTGTCTTACAGCACATCCACATCACTTACCGAGCTTGTACAGGCTCTTCGCAGCTACTGCATATGCTCAAACGAGTATTTCCACGGTACCACAGCTTCCTACGACATTCCCACTATATCAGATGATGATATCAAGAGGATCGAGGACAGCAAGATGAAGGATGAGACAGACGTATGCAAGATCTCGCTGGTGCTCAATTCGAGAACAGCCATAAGGATATACTATAACGGCCAGGAAAACACAGCCAAGTTCGGTACAACCGAGTTAAAGGCAAAGACAAGCAAGTACGGTAAGTATTTTGAGATCAATAACGTAAGGGCAGATCAACTGAGCAACACCTACTCCATCACTATCGGTGGAAAGAAGGTTACTTTCAGCGCGCTGTCATATGTACAGAGAGTATTCAATATGTCCGACCCGAATCCTAAGCTGGACACTATATGCAGAATGCTCTGTGCTTACGGAAGAGCCGCAGAAAACTATAAGGCTGAACAAGAAGCATAAAATATACACATTACCCGAATTAGAGATCACAGCATTCAAAAGTGAGGACGCCATCATCACCAACACAGAGCTTCCTCACAAGAAATGCAAATCAAGTACGACTGATATATCCCCCTTAGAGCAGACACACAAAATGCGTGAAAACTCTAAGGGGGATTTTATGTCTAAACGAAGTAAGCTGACTGATGAAGAACACATTGTTGCTGTTCTGAAATATTGTAATTGATCCTTGATTAATGACATTGCCCGATTTTAGAGCTTTTATTTTATTCATATAATCACATAAAAAAGCAGGTGGAAAAAGCATTCAATCCACCTTTTTTTCGTTTGAGACAAAGCTTTTTTAATTGAAAGTATATAATGAAATGAAGCAGAACAGCTGCCCCAGCACAAAGGCCGGGGCAAAAGAATATATCTTTTTGGCTGTTCTACAGATATTAGATTTGGCTATGATAACTTCATAAGGTTATAGATTATTCATCCGTGTTATGCGGAACGAATATCATGGGACATTGCTTTTCTTCACCGTTCTCCGTATAAACGATCAACTTTGTAGGCTGACCGGTCACGTCAGCCATACGCTGGGCCAATGCATAGTTGGTTTTGTAATCGCCATATAGCATCGAACCGTCAAAGTTATTAGTCGGATTGACAACAGTATGCGTATGGTTAAGACTGTCTTCACGCTCTTTACTATGGACACCCATAGCTGTTAAGTGTGACGCGGTTATATCCGCGAATATATCCTTTGTCAGTTTCATTGCAGTTTCAGCAGTCGGGGCAGTCTTCTTTGAGAAAGATGCCATATAGTGAAAACAGGGCGTCTTGTCCTGGTTGCCCCAGAACTCGGTAACCTTCCTGAACTGCATATAAGCTTCATACGAATTATATGGATTTATACCGAATCCTTTGCACAGTACCTGATCTTTCCCAATCGGATAATTAACAACATTCTGAAGGCATTGTTCATTACCGTATGTGTGTAAAATTATTTTAAGCGTCTCCATAGCAGTACTACCTCCTCGTATATTTGTATTGCCTCTGGCGGCATGTCTGGCTTTAAATCGCCATACTTCTTGTTCTTTGCATTCTCCAGCTCATACATCAGTGATGGAGTAAGTGGAACAGGATAATGTTTGATTCGGTATAACGCCTCCTCAGAACGTGTTCTGTTGTTGTTCTTTGCCGTCTCATCAAGTTCTTTCATCACAGAATCCGGAACTCTGAATGACAGCATTTTGCTTTGTTCTTTCTGATCTTTCATACAGATCACTCCTTACATATTATTAATCCTGTATGTTGTTTCTGTACGTGTAATCCCATAATCAGCAGATACAATTAAATATATTAATTACAGGAATAAAGTATAGAACATTTGTATTACAGAATTTACTAAATAGTGCTTTTTTTCAGAATAAATATTCAATCGCCTGATTGAAAAAAATGTCTGTGTATGTTATAATAAAACCAACATATCCCGGAGGAAGTAACATGCAAGTTTTTGATTTTGATAACACACTATATCGCGGAGAAAGTGCTGTTGATTTAGCTCTATACATGATAAGAAACAATAAAAAGATAATTCTATACCTGCCAAAAATCTTTGTTAACCTGATAAAATACAAGCTTTGTCTCGTTAATAAGAGAAAAATGACAGCAGCCATTAATGATTTTATGCAGAATGTACTCAGCGGCAAGGATGAGCTTATGGATTCTATCAAAGGTTTCTGGGACAACAACGGATTCAAGCTTGACAAAAGAATGCTGGACATGATAAAGAAAGATGACATAATTATAACTGCGGGACCTGATTTTCTTATAAACGGCATACGCGATCTCCTAAACACAGATCACATCATAAGCAGCAAGATCGATACCGATAAAATGAAAGTAAGGTATCTAAACTTTGGCGCCAACAAAGTTAAAGGCTATATATCGATTTATGGAGACAAGCGTATAGACTGCTTCTATACAGATTCATATAACGATAAGGCACTTATGGATATTTCCGACAAGGTGTTCATAGTAAAAAAAGGCAGACTCAGAAGAATTAAATAGTGAATCTGCAAAGACAGAACATATTTATCAAGGCGGCTTCAAGCCGCCTATTTTTATACTCTTTCATATATATATTGTTTTTCTGAATACTTAATATTGTATTCTATTAATATAGGAAGGAGGCCGAATATGTTCACTGACAACCGGTATCTCACCTGTGTTGTGGACAGCACTATCCCATTGGAAATGCAGGTTTTTCTGTGGGACTGTGTTGACCATATGCCTGCTCCGAAAGATTATTTACAGGTCTTTGAGCTCAGTCCTGTCGGTAAGATGCAGTCAATTGTTCACAGTTCTGAAGAGCCTGAGTATCGTAAAGTCTATCTCATCCCATCAGATGCACCTATAACTGAAAAGATCTACATAATAGACGATGGCGAACATTCGACGATGTTGTTAGCAGAAGAATACTGATTTTGAAGCCGCTCCTTATGGAGCGGCTATTTAACGCTATTTTATGGAGGTAAAAATGGAAAAAGAACAAAATGAAAATTTGCGCTATTGCAGTCGCTGCGGCGCACAGATCGATGAAGATGACGATTTTGAAGTTGTAAACGGAAAAATTGTGTGTACCGATTGCTTTGAACATCACGCATATATATGTGATAGATGTGGCTCTGTAGTGTGGTCGGAAGACTCATACGGCGACGAAGACATAACCTTGTGCAGGCATTGCTATGAAAATTTCTACACTCGTTGCAGCTGTTGCGACGCACTGGTCCACATTGATGATGTTTATCATCTGGACGGAAACGATTACTGCGAATCCTGCTATCGGGAAGAGTATAATCGTAGCAGCAGTATCCATGATTACGGATACAAGCCTGAACCACGGTTTTTCGGCGATTCTAAGCGATACTTTGGTGTTGAGTTGGAGATCGATGGTGCCGGCAAAGATTCAGATAATGCAGATGAAATACTCTCTATTGCCAATAAAGATGAGGAACATGTATATGTGAAAGGTGACGGCTCTCTCGATGATGGCCTTGAAATTGTGAGCCATCCAATGAGTCTTGAGTATCACAAACAATTTCAGTGGGAAGATGTTATGAAAAAGGCATTATCACTGGGATACCGCTCACATCAGACCTCAACATGCGGGCTTCATGTCCATGTAAACAGAAACTCTCTTGGCGCTGGTCGTGAGGAACAGGAGTTAGTAATCAGCCATATCCTGTTTTTCGCCGAGAAAAACTGGAATGAATTACTTAAATTCAGTCGCAGAAGCGAGTACAGCATGAATAGGTGGGCGGCTCGCTACGGATACGAAAAAACAGGTAAGGAGATACTTTACAAGGCAAAAAAAGGCAATCTCGGACGGTACGCCGCAGTCAATCTTATGAATTATTCAACGATTGAATTCCGGCTTTTCCGCGGTACATTGAAGTACTCAACATTCATAGGTGCACTCGAACTCGTGGAAGAGATATGCAATTTGGCTATGACGCATACTGAGGAAGAGATCGAGAAGTTGTCATGGTCAGATTTTGTGAGTAGGCTCAAAGCTCACACCCTTATAAGCTATCTCAAAGAGAGAAAACTATTCATCAACGAAGATATTGAACAGCAGGAGGAATTATAATGAAAAAACCGGAGATTATTCAGAAGCTTTCCAAGCTCCCGTTATCTGAGCTTGGCCACAGCGACATACAGGTGATTCTGCGGTTGGTCACTATACTGGCGGCGACTCATCTTGCAAGCAAAGTAAACCGCGTTATCAAGAATATAAACAAACTTGAACGTCCCGAGGATGTTTTCAAGTATCTGAAATGAGGAGGTATAAAATATGTGTAGCCTTTTTGGTTGGTTGGACTACCAAGGCGTGGTGCCTCATAAAATACTGAAAAAGCTTACCCAGTCTTTGGCTACTGCCGCTGAGGAACGCGGAACCGATGCCACCGGCATATCCTACATAAAGGACGGAAAAGTAGTAATATTCAAACGTCCAAAAGCCGCACACAAGCTTCATCTTAGTCCGCCCGAGGGAACACGAGCTCTCATGGGGCACACACGCATGACAACACAGGGCAGCGAAAAACACAACCAGAACAACCACCCGTTTCCCGGAAAAACCGGCAATATTTCGTGGAGTCTGGCACATAACGGCTGCTTGTCCAACGACCGTTCTCTGCGTAAGGAGAAGCAGCTGCCTGTAACAGATGTCGAAACAGATTCGTACATAGCTGTGCAGCTCATAGAATCACAGAAAAGGCTTGATTTTGATTCTCTGCGATATATGGCAGAATCCGTGCATGGCAGCTTTACTTTCAGTTTGTTGAGTGAGGACAATTCCGTATATTTCGTGAAAGGTAACAATCCACTCTGTCTGCTCCATTTCAAATCACTGGGATTATACATTTATGCTTCTACGGAAACAATAATAAAGGCGGCATTGCGCCGCCTTGGTTTTAATAAGTTTGCTGCGGAAAAGATCGATATCAACGAGGGAGATATCCTGAAAATTGACAAAACCGGTGGAATTATCCGTGCAGAATTCACGCCTGCTCCGAGCTACGGCTATTTTTCACGATATAAGTGGTGGGGCGATTATGATGACTATTACTCTGCATATGAAGAAACTCTTATCGAAATGGCCCATTGCTTCGGTGCTGACGAAGATGACGTTATCATGCTTCTTGACTATGGATATAGCACTGATGATGTGGAAGAACTGCTGCTAGATATGTCAGCATTTCAGGAGGCTGTCAGAGATGTCAGGTTTGGAGAGGGTGAAAGCCTGTATAGCGGCTACTGCTACGGAGGTTCGTTCTTATGAGCAAAATAGGATATATCCGTGTTTCAACAGAACACCAGGAGACAGCCCGACAGGAAGCTATAATGCAGCAGTATCAGGTAGAACGTATCTTTGCAGAAAAGCTGTCCGGCAAGAACACCGAACGTCCGGAGTTAAATGCTATGCTTGATTACGTTCGTGAAGGAGATACCTTATATATAGAAAGTATAAGTAGACTCGGCCGTTCCACACGGGATCTGCTCAACATTATAGACGTGGTCCAGAAAAAAGGCGTTACCCTCATCAGCAGTAAAGAAAATATAGATACCAACACCCCACAGGGACGATTCGTTCTCTCTATTTTCGCAGCATTAGCCGAGCTTGAGCGTGAACAGACCTTACAACGTCAGCGCGAGGGTATTGCTATAGCAAAAGCTCAGGGAAAATATAAAGGGCGTCAGCCTATAGCTATTGACTGGAGAAAGTTCAGACAACTTTATGAACTTTGGAAGTCTGAGGTAATCACTGCTGTAGAGTTTCAAAAACGTATGGGACTTCATGCTAATACTTTCTACCGCCGAGTCAGAGAATACGAGAGTCAATCCCAAATTCTGTGTAAACGTAAAATAGTGCAATAGAAGGGTGTATGATGAGACCGATTGTGAAAGCAGTCGGTCTTATCTGCATATTAGCACATGATTATTTGATTGTCAAGA